>Ga0172375_10003828_pt1 | contig 22600 bp, 14 predicted proteins | sample LakKiv1m_FD_114537 | JGI IMG/M metagenome (GOLD analysis project Ga0172375, IMG submission 114537) | Freshwater microbial communities from Kabuno Bay, South-Kivu, Congo - kab_092012_11.1m | ecosystem: Environmental > Aquatic > Freshwater > Lake | place: Democratic Republic of the Congo... | reverse complement strand
GAAGGAGGTTATTGAGTATCTCGAGCCGAAACAGGGGCAGGTCATTGTAGATGCAACTTTTGGTTTTGGCGGTCATGCGAGACAAGTGGTCTCGAGGATAGGACCAACTGGCCGGCTGATAGGTTTCGAGAGAGACAAAGCCGTATTCGATCAGATTAAGGGGGAGTTGCGTGAAGAACACTATATTCTGATCAACGATAACTTTACTAACCTAAAAGCGAACCTTGAAAAAATAAATATAGATAAAATAGATTCAATTTATTTTGATCTGGGGATTTCGGCTTTTCATTATCATCAGTCGGGTAGGGGTTTTAGTTTCTCGAAGGATGAACCACTTGATATGAGACTGGATAATCAAGGAGAAGGCGCAGAGCGGATTGTTAATGAATACCCCGAGAAAGAGTTGGCTGATCTTTTGTACAGTTTAGCCGAGGAATATCGGTCAAGACAAATTGCCAGAGCCATCATAGAGAGCCGTAAAAAAAATCGAATCAGCACTTCGCTCCAGCTCTCTAATATTATAGAGGGCGCTATCAAGAGAACGGGCCGGATTCATCCAGCAACCAAAACTTTTCAGGCATTGCGAATCGCGGTTAACAAAGAACTTGAAAACATACCCGAGGCAATTGACCAGGCAGTCAGTATTTTGAAAACGGGCGGAAGAATTTTGATAATAACGTTCCACTCTGGAGAGGATAGGATCGTCAAAAACAAATTAAAAGAAATGGCGCAACAGGGTCTGATCGAGATCCTGACCAAGAAAGTTATAAAACCGACAAGACAGGAGGTTTTAGAAAATCCGCCGAGTAGAAGCGCCAAGATAAGAGTAGCAAGGAGGGTTTAATGTTTTTTGTCGGAAAAAGAGGAAATAATTTGGGTGTAAGGAAGAGATCTATCGAAAGAAGATTTTTTCTTGGCCCAAATTCGTTGAAGTTCGTAGTCTTATTTGTTCTCGCTGCCTTTTCTTTGTTCTATCTTTCGCAGTCTAGTCAGAGTGCAACCAAGAATTACATCGTTTCTGATCTGGAACAAAGCAAGAAGGACACTGGTGCGGAAACAGAACGACTGGAAATTGAAGCCAATCGCCTGAAAGCTTTGTCGCTCATTCAGGACAAGGCGAACGCAAAAGGGATGGAACAAGCATCAAAATGATGCAAGAAAATTTTCTGGACAGAAAGAGACTGAAGCGACTTGATTATCTGTCGGTGGTTTTTATGTTACTGGCGGTTTTGTTCGTGGGGCGATTACTAGATAGACAGGTGCTCAGGAGAGAAAGCTACACTTCCAAGGCGGAGAGCCAATATTACACAGAGATCGAGCAACCGGCGCATCGAGGTAGTATTTATATCAAGGATGCAGATAGCGCTAATTTGATCGATGAAAAGAAAACCGGCCTTTTTCCTGTGGCGATAGATTTAGAACTTTTCGATGTCCTGGTAACGCCAAAAAATATTAAAGATAAAAAGGAGACGGCTAAAAAATTGGCCGAAATTCTTTCAGAAGACGAGGACGAACTTTTCACAGCTATAAATGTCGATAAGTGGTACATACCACCGATTAAGAAAAGAATTGATAAAGAAACCGCCGATAAGATCAATGGCCTGGAGGTAACCGGTATCAAATTAGAGAAAAGATATACGCGGACTTATCCCGAAAGGGAGTTCGTTTCACAGGTCCTTGGTTTTGTTGACTACGAAAGTAAGGGCCGATATGGAGTTGAAGAATATTATGATGGTCTGTTAAGGGGCGAAGGCGGTACTCTCAAGGGGCTCAAGGATAATCTTGGCAAGGTAATCAAGGTCAAGGAAAGCGCCCCCGGCAAAGATGGTGCATCTCTAGTGTTAACTATTGATAGATCGATTCAGTATATGGCCGAGAAAAAGCTTAAAGAGGGGGTTGAGAGATACGCTGCCGACGGTGGCACAATTATAATAGCCGATCCCAAAACCGGAGCAATTCTTGCGATGGCCTCTACGCCGAACTACGATCCTAACAAGTTTAACGAAGTGAAAAAAGAAGATCAGGCAATATTTCTCAATCCGGCCACTAGTTCAAACTGGGAACCCGGATCGATTTTCAAGCCGGTTGTTGTCTCGGCGGCTGTTTCTACGGATAAAGTCGAACCTGACTCTAAACCTTCTGAGGAAGAAGGGGGCTTCTCTAACATGATAACTGTGGACGGCTATGAGATTCGAAACTCGCTTGATAAGCCATACGGTTTTGAGACGGTGACGGAAATCCTGGAAAACTCTGATAATATTGGAATGGTGTGGGTCGCGAATAAGATTGGAAATGAAGTGATGGGTAATTTTATTAAAAAATATGGCTTCGGTGAAAAGACAGGCATAGATCTTGCCGCGGAGGCGTCAGGGCAAGTCAGTGCCGCAAAAAAGTGGCGTGACGTAAATCGGGCAACTATCTCTTTTGGCCAGGGTATTTCCACGACACCGATTCAGATGGTGACGGCTTTCTCGGTTATCGCCAATAAAGGCAAAATGATGAAACCGCATGTCGTTGGAAAAATTATCGAACCAGATGGGCAGGGCAAGGATGTTGAGCCAACCGAGGTTGCCGAGGTTATTAGCGAAGAAGATTCCAGCAAAATGACGCAAATGCTGATTTCTGTGGTGGAAAACGGTCATGGCAAAAAAGCTCAAGTAGACGGTTATAAGGTAGCGGGCAAAACTGGCACAGCTCAAATTCCAAAGCCCGGCGGTGGGTATGAAGAAGAGGGTCATATAGGCTCGTTTGTCGGCTATGCCCCGGCTGATGATGCGAGATTTGTGATGCTAGTTAAATTTGACCGACCCAAGAATGTCGAATGGGCGGAGAGTTCGGCTGCTCCGATTTTTGGAGAAATTGCCGATTGGCTCTTGAATAGCTATTTAAAGGTTCCTAAAGATTCATGAAGAATTTCTTAAAGAAATTAATAATTAGAGAGCTCGCTTTTTGCGCAAGACACATATATTTAAAATTCAGGCCTTACGTTATTGGCATTACTGGTAGTTCGGGTAAAACAACTACCAAGTATATGATAGGTCAGTTGCTCGACTCCATCGATTATGATGTACTGGTTAGCCAGGAGAATCTTAATTCAGAATTCGGTTTACCGTTAGCTATGTTGGGATCAAAAGCCGCCCCCAAGAATGCTTTTTCCTGGCTCTATGTTCTGGTTTCGAGCCCGTTTAAAGCATTGCTCAAATATAAATTTCCAAAATATGTCGTGTTAGAGTACGCCTCTGATAAGCCGGGAGATATCGAACATTTGGTAAGACTTGTCCCACCCGATTTGGCAGTTATCACAAATATAGGCGTGGCCCATCTGCAAGCGTTCAAAAGTACAGAAGCCATTGCGAAGGAAAAGTGGATATTGGCTGGTGCTGCAGACAAAGCGATCATTACAGGGCAAGTGGCATCAAAGGTTAAAGATCTTCCGTCTATAAAGGCGGATATTATTGAAATCGGTTCTCCGAAAACGATTCAAGCCAAAAATATTCGAGGATATAAGAATAAAACAAAATTTGATCTCGAAATACAAGGCCAAAAATTTCCGGAAATTGAGCTTGGCATGATCGGCGCTCATAATGTTGAAAATCTATTATTAGCCCTTATGTCCTGTGTCAAAATAAGTGGCGAGGCCAGGAGAGTCGTTAAATCTATCTCCGCTTTGAAGCCACTTGAAGGTCGTGGAAGTAAATTTATGACCAGCGGGGGAATAATAGTGATTGACGAGAGTTACAACGCAAATCCAGCTTCTATGGTTGCGGCGTTATCAAATTTGAAACAGGGCGGGTTTGGTAGGAAAGTTTCGATATTGGGCGAAATGAAAGAACTAGGGGGAATTTCCGAGAAAGCACATGTTGAGGTGGCCAAGTTAGCGAAGTCAATCTCAGATTTCACAATTGGTGTTGGGGGCGGATTTAAAGGGAGCGGTTTTGATAGGTGGTACATGAACGTCAATCAATTAACGAAAGATCTTGACACTCTAACCAAGAAAGATGATACTATTCTGGTTAAAGGTTCCCATTCGGTCGGTTTAGAAAAAATTATTAAATTGCTTGAAGAGAGGAAGGTATGAACGTATTTAGTGTTATCGCTTCCCAGTTTTTCAGTATTTTTTTCTTTCTTGCGGTCTCTTTTATCATCACTATTTTGGTAACCCCCGTATTTACTGATTTTTTGTATCGAAATAGGATTGGCAAAAAAATTAGGACAGTTGATCACGAGGGAAACAAGACACCAATTTTCTCTAAACTCCATCAAAGCAAGGAAAACACGCCAACTATGGGTGGTGTGTTGATTTGGGGTATTACAGCTTTGATAACCTTGCTTACCAATCTTTCTCGAGCTTCATACCTGCCACTATTTACGATCGTCTCTTGTGGCGTAATCGGAGGTATAGACGATCTGATGAATGTTTTCGACAGTGGCAGGAAGGGTATGCGTTTTGTGACGAAGTTCGCTATGTACACGATCGTGGCGACAGTTGGTGCGTTTTGGTTCGCGTATAAATTGGAGTGGCTGACTCGGGGATTCTTCGTTCCTGGTCTCGGAGATATTGTACTGGGATATTGGTATATTCCTGTCTTTGTATTCGTTCTTGTTTTCACTGCATTTGCAGCTAATCAGACAGACGGACTCGACGGACTGGCGGGTGGAGTTTTCTCATTCGCCTTCGCTACCTATACTTTAATTTGCTTAATTCAGGGCAATTATGCAATGGCCGTTTTTTCTGCTACTTTGCTTGGGACCATTCTGGCCTTCTTATGGTTCAATGTTTTTCCGGCGAGATTTTTTATGGGAGACACTGGTGCTATGAGTCTAGGTATGATGTTGGCAGTAATGGCTTTTTTGACCAACACCGTATACATATTACCGTTCGTGGGATTCATTTTTCTTTTAGAGGCGCTTTCGACAGTCGTCCAAATATTTTCAAAACGAGTATTCAAGAGAAAAGTTTTCTTGATTGCTCCCATACACCACCACTTTGAAGCGATGGGTTGGCCTGAGACCAAGGTCACGATGAGATTTTGGATTATTTCAGCAATTACATCGGCGATTGGTTTGTCATTATTTCTAATAAATGGATAAACTTTTAATTGAGCAGTTACCGAATAAAAGTATTGCTATTCTCGGATTCGGCCGAGAGGGGCGGGCTTTGTATGATTTTTTTGTGAAAAACAATATAAAAAATATAACCGTTTTTGATGAAAAAGAGCAGGGAGATCTGGGGCAAGTGGGGTGGGACAAAATATATCTAAAAATACAGAAGATAGAGGAAATTGATTTGAGTAATTATGATCTAGTTTTTAGAAGTCCAGGGATTAATCCCGGGCGATTATCCGATTTATCAAAAGTGACGTCAGCAACAAATTTATTTTTTGAGTTATGTCCTGGAAAGATAATTGGCATAACCGGAACCAAAGGAAAGAGTACGACCGCCAAACTTATTGAAAAACTTTTGAAACTCAACAATAAGGATGTGGTGGTAGGCGGAAATATTGGTATAGTTCCGCTCAAACATCTAGATCAGCTGCACTCGAATTCTTATGTTATTCTCGAGCTTTCTAGTTTTCAATTACAAGACTTGACTGTAAGTCCTGGGGTGGCGGTAATTCTTCCAATTACCTCGGATCATTTGGACTATCACGTAAATGAACAGGAATACGCGAATGCAAAAAGCTCGATTTGTCGTTTTCAGAAGCCGAACGATTTGTTGATATATTACGACGAAGGTCATTCTTCCATGATGGCGTCTCTTTCAAGTGCTAGAAAATTTTCGTTTTCACAATCGACGGTTGCAAATGGCTGTTTCGTAAGTGATCTGGATGCTCGGTGCGTAGGAGACGGTGAAGAAAAAAAATATCCGTCAATAGTTAATTATTCTCAAAAAGAGAAGATTCCAATCGTTGATCTCTTGGCAGTAGCGGCCTTGGGCTATGCAAAAAATTTTGATGTAGATTTCGATAAAATATTTGCCGACTTTCATAAAATGCCATACAGAATTGAGTTGGTTAGAGAATATTCGGGTGTAAAATTTTACAATGACTCGGCTGCGACCAATCCAGTTTCAACAATTGCAGCGGTTAAGACTTTTGATAATCCGTATATTTTGATATCGGGTGGCTCGAGTAAAAATCTATCATACGCAGGTATGGCGAAGGAATTATGCAATGATCCAAATCTCATTGCGGTTCATTTGACAGGCAATACTGCCAAAGAGATAAGTGGCGCGCTGATCGATGCGGGTTACACTGGTAGAATAGAATTGTTTAATAATTTAGATGATGCCGTTGAAAAGACAAAAACATATTTTGATGAGATCAAATCGGTTCTTTACTCGCCGGCTTCAGCAAGTTTTGATAGTTTTGATAATTACATAAAAAGAGGGGAGTATTTTTCCAGTTTAGTCAATAAATTGTGAAGTACATAACATCAAGAGCAAAACCGGATTTCAAGGTTGCTTTACTGACGATGGCGTTGGCTCTTTTCGGTATTGTCATGCTGACCTCTGCTTCGTCGGTAATTGCATATGATCAGTTTGGCGGAAAAAGTAATTATTACTATGTCAGCAAGCAGGCAATCTCTTTTGTTATTGGTTTTGTGGCAATGGCGGTTTTCGCTAGTTTTGATTATCGCAAGCTTAACAAGCTTGCGATTCCCCTCATGGCCGTTACTCTTTTCTTTCTTATTGCTGTTTTTTTACCGATCATCGGTGTCGAATCCAAAGGAGCTCATCGTTGGGTGAATTTGGGATTTAGATTTCAACCCTCAGAGCTAGCCAAAATAACTTTTCTTATTTATCTATGCTCGTGGTTTGACTCCAAGGCCAAATATATCGGCGATCTTAAAAAGTTTTTTATTCCTTTTTTGGGGATGCTTGCGATTATTTCACTTCTCATCATTTGCCAGCCGGATCTTGGAACTTTAACCGTTATTATCGCCACGTCGATGATTGTTTTTTTTGCATCTGGTGCGCCGAGTTGGAATTTCGTAACCTTGGGCGGTGTATTAGCGAGTGTATTTATCGTTTTCATTAGATCTAGCGCGTATAGATGGAAGAGATTTCTGACATATATGAATCCTGATGCAGAAGCGCTTGGTCGAAGTTATCATGTCAATCAGGCCAATATTGCAGTCGGTCAGGGCGGATTTTGGGGTCTTGGTTTCGGTAACTCCATCCAAAAACTGAAATACCTTCCGGAGCCCCATACCGACTCAATTTTTGCTATCATTTGCGAAGAACTGGGTTTCTTAAGATCTTCATTAGTCATTCTGGCCTTTTTCTATTTGTTTTTTCTGGGAATTAAAATCTCCAAGGGGGCGCCTGATACGTTCGGACGGCTTTTGGCTATCGGAATAACTACATCGATTACAATTCAGGCGTTGATAAATATTGCCGCTATGCTCGGGCTGGTTCCGCTAACTGGCGTAACTCTGCCGTTTATTTCATTTGGCGGAACTTCGCTTGTTATTTCATTTATACAAATTGGGATTCTACTTAATATCTCGAAACAGAGAGTTTATGGGTAAAAGCAAAAAAAAGATTATTTTAGCGGGAGGAGGTACGGCGGGCCATGTTTCGCCTCTGCTTGAAGTAGCTAAGGCCTTATCAGCTAACGGTTCTTTCGAGTTTGAAATGCTCGGTACAGGGAGTGACTTCGAACGTGCAATCTCGAGGAAAAACCGTATCGCATATCAAAAAATTTTTTCCGGAAAGTTAAGACGAAATCCCGGAATCCTGTCGGTCTTGCAGAATATCGCTGATTTTTTTTTGCTGGGAATAGGGGTGATTCAAACAATCTTCCTTTTCTGGGGAGAAAGACCCTCGCTGATTTTCTCGAAAGGTGGATTTGCGTCAGTGCCAGCAGTAATTGGTGGTGCGTTTTGGGGTGTTCCTATTATTGCACATGAATCCGATGTTATTCCCGGCCTGGCCAATCGCATTGCGCTGAAGTACGTCAAAAGAATTGCGACCGCGTTTCCTCTCGATGTCTACCCATTAAAAATTAAAAGAAAAGCGTTTTTTTCCGGTATTCCACTGCAAGAAGGGTTCTATGAAAGTTCAAATTTGAAAGATGGAAAATACATATTGATTTTTGGCGGAAGCCAAGGCGCCAGTTCTTTAAATGAGATGCTCTTTGAGCAGCTGGAAAAGATTCTGAAGATTGCGCCCGTCGTTCATCTGACGGGCAAGCTAGATTACGAGAGGGCAACAGGAATGAAAGCAAAGCTGCCTAAAAATTTGGCTGAGCGTTATAGCGTTTATGATTTTCGTGAAGACATGGACAAGCTTATTGGCGGAGCGCGAATGGTTATATGCCGCGCTGGTGCCAATTCCATTTTTGAAACCGCGGCCTTCTCGAAAAGATTGTTGCTTGTGCCTATACCCGCATCAGTTACAAAACATCAAACCCTTAATGCCCTATATTTGAAAAGCAAGGGTATGGGTGAAGTTTTTGCACAGGGTGGGAAAGGCGCTGACTTTGTAAATTTGATTGCCAAAACATATAACGGAAAAAGTGGGCAAATCGACGCCCTTCGAACGCCCTGGTCAGCCGGGGTGATTGCTGATTCGATTTTGTCTGAAATTGAAAATGAAAAATTTATTCATTCAATTAATAAGATATTTTTCATTGGAATAGGCGGTGTGTCAATGAAGGGCTTATCGATGATATTTGAAAAAATGGGCAAAAAGGTTTTTGGAAGCGACCTTAAGCTAGGGGGTCACAGGGCGGAAAACATAAAGCCCGACATCGATTTAGTCGTCTACTCATCCGCGGCCTCTGCCGACTCCTTGGCGCGCGAGGAACACGAACAGGCCAAAAAGTACGATATTAAGATCATAAAAAGATCCGAAGCCATCGGTATCTTGATGCGTAATAAGAGTGGCATTTCTGTTTCGGGTATGCATGGTAAAACGACGACTTCGGCGCTTATCTCAAGAACCCTGCAGTTATCAGGTTTTGATCCAAGCTATTTGATAGGGGCTCAAGCAACAAAATACGTTCCAACTGCCAACTATTCCACCAATGAGTATTTTGTCGCAGAAGCATGCGAGTATGACGGTTCATTTTTGGACCTCCCCACAACCATTGCGATTGTGACGAATATTGAGGAAGAGCACCTAGATTACTTCAAAAATGGTTTAAAAGAGATCATTGGCACGTTTGGTAAATTTGTAAAAAATATTAGATCTGGCGGTCTGTTGATCTATAACGCAGACGACAAAAACTCGGTAAAATTAATTGGCTTGTGTAGAGAGGATCTAGGGAATAGAGGTATTACGCTTAGATCATTTGGATCGACTCAGGAAGCGGATATAAAAATATCGGCATATAGTGTCAACGACGAGAAAGTAACTTTTAAGCTGAAAGACAAAAACGTGAGTCTGGCGATAAGTCCTCGCGTAGTTGGCAAACATTTTGCCTATAACTGCGCCTGTGCCTATGCCGTCTCCAGCTATTTAGGGGTTGACCCGGACGTTTTTATAACTGCCTCGAACAGTTTTTTGGGCGCGAAAGGCAGATTCGAGTTTGTTGGATCCAAAAAGGGAATACCGGTTTTCTATGATTATGGTCATCACCCCACCGAACTAAGGGCGGTTTTCAGCTCTATCAATGATCTATATAAAGATAAAAGAAAATTCTTTATATTCGAGCCGCATCAACAAGATCGTTTCAACAATTTTTTTGATGATTTTTACAGGGAGATACTTAATTCCAAAATGGACATTGTCGGTATATTACCCGTCTACAGAGTAGCGGGGAGGGATGCCGAGGCCAAGTTTACAAGTCGGGACCTTGTTGATAAATTGTCAAAGAGCGGAAAGAAAGTGTTTCTGTTTGAAAATTATGATGAAGCGACCCTCTTTTTGCGAAAAAATCATCGTTCAGGTGATTTCGTGATTACGGTTGGTGCGACTGATGTTTGGAAAGTGGCGGAAGAATTTATTAAGGATTAGAAACATGTCTTGGCAAGAAAAAATAAACAATTTAGGTCTTGGCTTCAAAACGGGAGAGCCAATCTCGTCTCGCTCCAGTATGGCTGTGGGTGGACCAGCAAGTTTTTTTATCGAAGCAAAAACTATCGAAGAGTTGATCAAATGCGTCAATGGCTGTCGTAGTATTGCCGCGCCATATAAGGTGATTGGCGGAGGGACAAATATTATTGCTTCTGACGCGGGTTTTGATGGAGTGTTAATCCAAAATAAAACATCAAATATAAATATTGATCCGGACAGCGGAAGAGTAATTGCGGATAGTGGCGCGCCTCTTTCGAGAATGATAATGGAAGCCGCTACAGCCGGCTTGGGTGGGCTAGAGTCACTTTATGGTATTCCGGGTTCTGTTGGTGGCGCAATCATCAATAACGCCGGGACACATGGCGTCGCCGTTAGTGACTTTGTAAAAAGTGCATCAGTAATAGTTTCGTCCGATCAGGTGGAAAGCTATTCGGCTGTTTGGTTTGATTTTGGTTATCGTAAAAGTAAGTTGAAACACAGAAGGGATGATTATCCCCCAGTTATTTTGAATATTATTTTTCAACTACAACGCCGCAAAAAAGAAGATCTGATGAAAGATCTCGCGCAGCACAAGAAGTGGCGGGTGGAAAAACAGCCACTCGGGATAAAAACATCGGGTAGTGTCTTTCGAAACCCACTGGGCAGCGACAATGTTAAGACTGATGATGACAGATATAAGTCGGCGGGGTTTCTGCTCGAACAATCTGGAGCTAAAAAATTTGTTGTTGGCGGTGCAAGAGTGTCTAAGGAGCACGCGAATTGGATCGAGAATTTCTCCAACGCGTCTGCATCCGACGTCAGAAGATTGGTGGATCAGATGAGGGCTGCAGTTGCCGACAAATTTCAAATTACTCTAGAGGAAGAGATTGAATATATAGGAAAATGGAATGGTCTATGAGCGTTTTGCAATTAGGGGCTCGAAGGGGGAGCTGAGAAGAAGGGAAGTTTTTTCGCCGACGGAGAAACCGAGAAAAAAATTTTCGGTCAAGATCAAGATCCCCTTCGTTTCTTATATAAAAACATTTTTTTATATAGTTATTCTCATTGCGCTTTTGTATTTCATTACGATGAGTTCAGTATTTAGAATCAAGCAGATCGAGAGCAATAATATTAAATCTACAGAAATATCGGACTATATTAATAAGCGACTTCTGGGTAAAAATATAATTTTGTTTTTTCCGGGGAGGTTTTTAAATGATTTGACCGAGAAATATCCGATAATAGAGGAAGCAGAAATTGTCCGCGGATTACCCAACACTATCAAAATAACTGTTAAGGAACGTAAGCAACTGCTTGTGTGGTGTGCAGATAAGTGTTTTGAACTTGATACTAGGGGACAAGCGTATCAAGAAATCTCTAGACCATCGGATAAAATGGTCCTCAATGACAGATCCAGTATCAGTGGGAAAATTGGCGACCAATTGGTGCCCGAGAGGTTTATCGATTTTTATCTAAAAGTTATCGATGAGCTTGAAAAGATGAACCTTCAGATATCTGATTCGTACATTCAAGACACAACTTTCAAGCTTGTGTTGAAAACATCTGAGGGGTGGGAAATTATTTTTGACACATCGGGATCACTAAACAATCAAATCGATGCCTTGAAACAGATAATCGAGAAGAACAGGCCTGATATTAAGGAATATGTTGACTTGCGCGTCGAAGGCGTGGGGTATATAAAATAAACTAATGATCTGGAAAATATTTAATCGTTACCCGGACGATATTGTATCTTGTGTTTTAAGCAAGAGGGGGATTGATGATCAAAGCACTTTTTTAAACCCGAAATATGAAGACCTTGTTAGTGAGGAGAAAATTCCTGGGGTCAAAGAGGCGACGGAAAAGATCATCGCGGCGAGTAAATCGGGTAAAAGAGTGGCGGTTTTTGCCGATTACGATGCGGATGGGGTGTGCGGAGGCGCGATAGTTTATAAGGCGTTAAAGGAATATTTTGATGAGGTTTTTGTAATTATTCCACAGAGGCAAGACGGCTACGGTTTGAATCTTTCTGCGGTAGAGGAGTTAGTGAAAAATAAAACTGACCTGCTGATAACGGTTGATTGTGGAATCAAGAACGTTGAAGAAATAAAAAAGGCCAAACTTCAAGGGATTGAGACGATCGTTGTAGATCATCATCAGCTCGGAGAAGTCCTGCCAGATGCGATTTTAGTCCACCCGCACTTGAGTAAAAAACTAAAATTCAAATATTTCTCTGGCGGCGGTGTTGCGTATTTTCTGGCCAAGGCACTTTCTAAAAATAAGGGACGGGAAAAGTGGTTGCTAGATCTTGTAGCCATTTCATCAATTGCTGATATGGTGCCGCTGATCGAGGATAACAGAATTTTAGTAAAATTCGGTCTTGTTGTATTGAATAAAACGAAGAACCCAGGACTTAAGATATTATTTGAAAAAGCTCAAATTAAGGAAATTGGAGCATACGAGGTGGGCTACATGATCGCACCAAGATTAAACGCCGCCGGCCGAATATCAATGCCGAGAAAAAGTTTTGAGTTGTTAACCGAAGACGAACATGACGCTTTAGCAAAAGAAGCTGAAGAATTAAATAATTTAAATGTTAAAAGGCAAGATCTGTTGGCAACAGCACAGAAGGAGACGATAGAAAAAATTAGTCGAGAAAAATTAGATAAAAACAATATTATCATAATTGAAACAGAATATCCGGAGGGGATAATTGGTTTGATCGCCGGTAAGGTAACACAATCCTTTTATAAGCCGTCGATAATTTTGACAAAAAGAGACGGGGCTTTGAAAGGCAGCGCAAGATCGGTTCCGGGTATTGATATCACAAAACTTCTTGCGAAGTCGGAAATATATTTGAAAAGTTTTGGCGGGCACGAGCAGGCGGCGGGAGTAGCATTAGATGCTTCCCAAATGTCTAATTTTGTAAAGGATATTGTTAGCAATACTTCAAAATTGGACACTAAACTGTTTGTGAAGAAGCTTTATGTGGATGCTGTTATAAGGCCAGTGGAGGTTGATGTTGATTTGGCAGAGTGCATCAATAAACTCGAGCCATTCGGACAAGGAAACTATAAACCGGTTTTTGCTTTTGAAAATATTTCAATTCAAAATATTCGTTATCTGGGGAAAAATAAGGATCACTTGAGCTTTGATGTTGTACACGACAAAGGAACTATTCAGGCACTTGTTTTTTGTTTTGAAAATAAATGTATTAAAATAAGCATGGACAAAAAATATGATATTGCGTTTTCGATAAATCTGGATTTGTGGAACGGAAACAAGAGGGCAAAATTAATCATCGAGGATGTTAAAGAAAAAAACTAAAAAAATATTTATATGTGGCGAGTGCGGTAATGAATTTTCTAGGTGGTCCGGGCAATGTTCTGCTTGTGGTTCTTGGAATAGTATCAAAGAGACGACTTTTGACACTGTGGGTGAAAGCGATGTTGAGCAAGCAGAAATTATTTATCTTAAGAATGTCGATAACTCTAAATACAAACGCATCGTTACTGGTATCGAAGAATTTGACCTTGTGTTGGGCGGAGGTATTGTTCCGGGCGAAGTTGTTCTGCTCGGCGGTGATCCCGGAGTTGGAAAATCAACTCTGCTATGGCAGGTTGCTTGCGCGATAAAAGGCAAAACATATTACATTTCCGGAGAGGAATCCCCTCAGCAGATTAAAATGAGGGCGGAGCGAATCTCAAGAAACTTCGGCAACGTCATGCTGATAGACGATCCCGATGTTGCCTCGTGGATAAAAACGTTAGAAGAACACAAGCCGACTTTTATAATTATAGATTCAATTCAGACGATTTATGACTCGACGGTAGCGGGGGCGCCGGGTAGCATCATTCAAATAAAACACTGCGCAAATAAAATCATACGAGTTGCCAAGAGTTTATCGATTGCCACTGTGTTAGTAGGTCATGTAACGAAGGAGGGGGAGGTTGCCGGCCCCAAAACTCTCGAGCACATGGTTGATGGCGTTTTTTATTTAGAGGGTGAGAAGATGCAGAATGAGCGGTTCTTGCGCTCGAATAAAAACCGCTTTGGATCGACAGAAGAGATGGGCGTATTCGTCTTGACCGAAAAAGGGATGCAGTCGGCAAGTGATTTTGGTCGTATGAAACCCGAGGAGATCATTCCGTTCGGTTTGAGCAGGACCGCGGTTTTAGAGGGCAGTCGAACATATATCACGGAAGTTCAAGCGCTGATTCAAAAGTCATCTTTTGGATTTCCCAAAAGAAACTGTGTCGGATACGATCTAAATCGTCTGCTCATGATGATCGCGGTTATTTCGAATCATCTCGGCGTGGACTTGAGCGATAAAGACGTTTTCTTGAGTATATCCGACGGTTACAAATTGAAGGATCCGCTTTCTGACCTCGCTGTGATCTCGGCTATTTTGAGTGCTGCTCTCAAGAAACCACTTCAAGGTAATGCGATCATCATGGGTGAAGTGGACTTAGCGGGAAGAATTCATATTCCTTCGCAAGCTAAGAAAATTATTAAAGACGTACAAAAAATTGGCTATAAAGCCAAAACTTTCAAAAATCTTGATCAGAAATCTATACTAAGTAGCGGTAAAACTTCCATCTGACATGCTACTGAGTCCGCCGTTAGTAGCGGTGACCCTAAAATAGTATTTTGTTCCAGGTAAAAGACTAGTGATCGTAACTTGGTGACTTGTCCCCGCTTCTGTTTCGGCCTTACTGGAGCCGTACGTTGTTGTTGTCCCATAATCTACTCTGCTTGTAGATGCAATATTTGTCTGGAATTTCACAGTTGCGCTACCGCTTACAGGGAAGATGACTGTTAACCCACTGATTACTGGAGCGGAAGCGTTGTTGATATTGATTGTTATCGTCGCTTCCTCAACGATTCCGTTTTTGTCGGTCATTCTAGCCATCAGGCGGTGCTGTCCATTGGAATAACGGTTGCTGTCAATCGACGTCGAATAGGGACTCGAATTGGACGAGCCGGCCTCGGCGTTGTCAATATAATAATTCACTCTATCGACTCCTTGATCCGAGCTGGCAGAAACTGTAACGGTGAATCCACCGCTAACACTGTTATTATCCGTGGGACTGACAATTGATATTTTAGGCCTTGAGTTATAGCTGTCATCTTTATCTTCAGGCGGTGTGAGATTCAAACCTGCTCCTTCAGCCCACGCTCTAACAGGACCCTCCCAGTTGGGGTATTTTTTCCAGTCTTGTCCCCACTCATTATGGAGGTTGGTATATAGTCTCTCTTCAATAAGCTCGGCTGGTGTATTGTCTGTAGCCAGCTTGCCGTTTGTTTTGTTGACCCGGAGCATTATGTTTATATCGTCTTTTTCGGTAGGAATTTGCCATGAGGCGAAGATATCTTTTACCAAGTTTTTGGAGTATTGCGATGGAAGTTTGTTGGAATATTTTTCAACGGTTACTTCTTTTATCCCGCTTGGACGCTCAAACTCACTATTATCCAGAAACTTTATCATATAGTCACGGAAAATCGGAGCGGCAACAACGCTGCCATCAGCACCATTTCTCATTTTTGCATTATCGTTGTTGCCCACCCAGACTGCAGTCGCAATTTTTGGTGAATATCCTACTGTCCAGGCGTCGTGAAAATCATTTGTTGTTCCGGTTTTGGCGGCTACGTGTTTATCACCAAAGTTTAAGGCATTATTAAAGCCAAAGACCATGCTTCTAGCCCCATCGTCGTCTAGAATATCAGAGATTTGATAGGCAATTTGGGGATCAATTGCCTGCGATCGGTTACTCTCTTCTTTGTATTCATAAAGAACTTTGCCTGTCGGATTTTCTATTTTTAGGATAGAAACTGGCTGATGATAAACGCCCTTGTTGGAGAAGGTTGCAAATGCCCCGGCCATTTCAATCGGTTTCACTTCTCCTCCTCCTAATACAAGGGCTAGGCCGTATCTTTGCGGTTCGGTTAAAGTAGTGATACCTAGGTCCTTTGCTGTTTTGAGTGCTTCGGGTAGGCCTACCAGCGCTAACGTTTTGACTGCCGGAATATTTAGTGAGTTGGCGAGAGCCGTCCTCATAGTTAGTGAACCATTGGTGTTCTGGTTGTAGTTATGCGGGACATACCCGCTGAAATCTGTTGTAACATCAAAAAGGTTGAACGAGGGAGAGAAACGTTGTTGTTTCATCGCCGTCGCATAAACAATTGGCTTAAATGAGGAGCCGGGTTGCCTCGAAGCATCGGTAACATTAACGTTCCCGCCATGTTCGACGTCAAAGAAATCCTTGCCACCGACCATTGCCAAAATTTCTCCCGTTTTAACATCGTTTGAAACGAGAGCCGCGTTAGTAGCTCCAAATCTGGTAATTCTTGAATCGTTTTTTGCGATAGCATCTTCAGCCGCTCTTTGCTTCTCATTGTCTAGGGTGGTCGTAACCTTCAAGCCACCAGAACTAACAAGTCTTTCCCCGTAGAGATCGACAAGTTTTTCTCTTACATACATAACAAAGTGTGGCGCCTTAATTGCTTCGCGCCTTTTCTGAAACTCGGGTTTTTCTTTTGTTGGCGTTTCCTGTTTGGCCTTTTCAGCCTCGTCCTTGGTTATATAGCCAAGCTCGGCCATTCTATCTAGAACGTAGTCCTTTCTGGTGAATAGTTTGTCGGTGTGGCTTCCCCATGGTGAATAATAGGTTGGCGCTCTTGGTATTCCCGCGAGTGTGGCGGCCTCTGCTAGCGATAAGTCCTTGGTTGGCTTGTTAAAAAACTGCTGACTTGCTTCCTGAACGCCGTAAATATTTCCACCATACGGAATTTCGTTGAGATATAGAGTTAAGATCTCGTCTTTTGAATATATTTGTTCAATTTCGATTGCCAGGACTAGCTCTTTGATCTTTCGACTGAACGTTTTTTCGTTTGTTAGTAGGGCGTTTTTTACAAATTGCTGAGTGATCGTGGAACCGCCCTGTGAAAGGTTGAATTTGAAAATATCGTTGAGCGCTGCTCTGGCAATACCTTTAAAATCAACACCACCGTGTTCGTAAAAATTTGCGTCCTCAGCAGCAAGGGTTGCCTTTTGAACATGATCGGGAATATCCTTTTTCTCGATGATTGTTCTTCTTTCCTCTCCCGTCTGGTATAGCAAGTTGCCTTGTCTGTCTAGGATTTTAGTAGACTCCGTTGAGTGGAGCTTTGCTAATTTGGCGGGCGTGGGGAGGTCTTTCGAGATATAGAGCAGCGAAAGGACAATAAAAAGCAGAAAAAAACCGGCGATATAGGCCAACGCCTTTTTGTTTCTTAATGTTTTTCTTACCGATCGGAGCGGCGGTTTCTTATATGGCGGCTTTTCTTTCAGTTTGAGAATTCCACCTATTTTCATCTTTTGGGTCTCTCGTCAAATATAATTTCTACTACGAGTCGACATGTTCTACTGCGAAGCTATAAAAGTTCTTCCGCTTATCATCACCCGATAAACATTGTCTCTTTTCTAGCTTCTCGCTACGAATCTGTCGGCTCTCGTAACGAAATTATATCTGCCGACAAACCCGATTGAATTATATCATAAAACGGGTAGAATTAAAGCAAGATTTAACTTATTTTTTATGGAAAAAGAGAAGTTTGAAGAAATTCTCACAAGGGGTGTCGCAAACGTCTATCCATCCAAGGAAGCTTTGGAGAAAGTTTTGTTGTCTGGCAAAAAGCTAAAGTTATATCAAGGGTTTGATCCGACTGGTATTAAACTTCATATAGGGCATATGGCTGGATTGCAGAAATTGAAACAATGGCAAAATCTTGGTCATGAGGTAATTTTTTTGATTGGCGATGGAACTGGACAGGCTGGGGATCCTTCTGGCAAAGCAAGATCCCGGGACAAATATCTTACAAATAAAGAACTTAGAGAGAATGCCAAGGATTATGTGATGCAGGCAGGCAGAATCGTAAAGTTTGATGGGCCAAACCCTGCCAAAATCTTATACAACGGTGAGTGGTTGAATAAACTTGGACTCGTAGACATCTTAAACATTGCTGATAATTTTACTCTTCAACAACTAGAGGAAAGAGATCTGTATGTTAAAAGAAAAAAGGATGGCGCTCCGATAAATATGAGAGAATTTCTTTATCCTCTACTGCAAGCATATGACTCAGTGGCGATGGAGGTTGATTTGGAGTTAGGCGGGGATGACCAAACCTTCAATATGCTTTGTGGCAGGGACTTGGTTAAGAAGATGCTGGGCAAAGAAAAGTTTGTGATGACAACACCACTTCTGACTGATGCAACTGGTAAAAAAATTGGTAAAACCGAGGGGAACGTTATTGCCCTGGACTCTGCGCCAAATGATTTTTTTGGCATGATAATGAGTTTGCCCGATGAAGTAATTGTAAGCTGCTTTGAATATATCACGGATGTTGATATGTCTGAGATCGAGCAAATCAAAAATGAGATTGATGGTGGCTCTAATCCTATGAAATTCAAGAAGAGACTTGCTTTCGAATTGACCAAAGCACTAAATGATGAAATATCAGCCAGGAAAGCTCAAGAAAATTTTGAGAATGTTTTTTCGAAGAAAGAAATGCCGGAGCAAATTGAAGAAAAAGAAGTTGATTCGAAAAACATTATCGATCTTATAGTCGAGATTAGTTTTGCCGGCAGTAAATCGGACGCTAGAAGACTTTTGGAACAGGGTGGGGTGAAAATCGACGACAAAGTTGCAGGTATAGAGAAAATATTTAAAACTGGAGACAGTTTTGTGATCAGAGTAGGAAAACTAAAATTTGCCAGAGTAACCGTCAGATGATAAAAAAGGATCTTGAGGAAAAACTTTCGAATGCACTTCGAAGTGAAATAAAACTGGAACTATCTGGAGAGGGTTTTGGTGACTATTGTCTTACTCCGGGTCTGATTAGGTCTGTTATGCAAAAGACCGGTAAAGAAATAGCCGAATTGTTGGAAATAGTCGAGTCATCATTAAGCAATGACGGAGTCGCAAGTGCTGAGGAAAAGGCTGGCTATATTAATATCAGTCTCTCTAGAGAATCGCTAGAAAGTGAATTATCTGCGTTGTTTGATAATTTTGATCAATATGTCAAAAGTGATGGTGTTTCGGGCGAAAAAATAGTTTTTGACTATTCTTCACCAAATATAGCCAAGCCATTTTCAGTTGGGCATCTTCGCTCAACAATTATCGGACAGGCGAATTATAATATTCACAAAGCCCTTGGATATCAAGTCGTCGGGATCAATCATCTTGGCGATTGGGGAACCCAATTTGGCAAACTTATCGTGGCTATTAAAAAATGGGGAAATATAGAGGAGATCTCCCAAAATCCGATCGAAAAGTTAAACGATTTATATGTAAGATTTCACAAAGAAGCCGAAAATGATCAAAGTCTTGAAAATGAGGCACGCGAGTGGTTTAAGAAACTTGAACAAGGCGACGCAGAGGCCAGGGAAATATGGATCAAATGTGTTTCGTGGAGCATGAGCGAGTTCGACAGAATCTACGATATTCTTGGTGTTAAGATTGACGAAGCGATCGGCGAGAGCTTTTATGAGGATAAACTCCAAGCTGTAATCGATGAGTTGAAAGATAAAAACCTGCTTCGAGAGTCCGACGGCGCCCAGATTGTTGAGCTTGAGGGAATGTCTCCGGTGCTAATCCAAAAGGCGGATGGTGCCACTCTTTACATGACTCGTGATCTTGCGGCACTTAAATATCGAATCGAAAAATATAAACCGAAGCGAATTATTTATCATGTTGGTAATGATCAATCATTGCACTTCCAGCAATTGACCGCGGTTGCCAAGAAGCTTGGATGGGTTGAAGACGGCCAAATTGTTTTTGCTGGTCATGGAATGATTCGGCTTCCTGAGGGCAAAATGTCGACTCGTGCCGGTAGAACGGTATTGCTAAATGATTTGGTTGAAGAGGGAAGCAGGAGAGCTCTCGCCATAATCGACGAGAAAGGTTCTAATGTTTCAGACAAGAACAAACTTTCACGGGAAATTGCGATCAGCGCCATTAAATATGCCGATCTTTCGCAAAACAGAAAGAGCGATATTGTTTTCTCGTTTGATAAGATGATATCGCTAAAAGGCGATAGCGCGACTTATCTACAATATTCATTGGCTAGGATAATCAGTTTGCAGACCAAAGTTAACGAAAGATTTAGTGATCTAGAGCCAGAAAAGAAACTTAGAGATTCGGGTATCGCTCTTACAAGAATCATTTTAAGATTTAAAGAATCATTGGAGAGTTCGGCTCAGGGGAGTTCGCCAAATATTTTTGCGGGATATGTGTTTCAATTAACAAATGAATTTAATTCATATTATGAATCTGAAAGAGTCATATCAGACGATAAGGAGTCAACTGCACAAAATCTCTATCTTATCTCCGTGGTCAAACTAGTACTTTCGAAATCTTTTGACATTCTCGGTCTTAGCAAAATAGACCAGATCTAGAGCTTATAAGTTATGATTTGAGAGCTTGTCTGGACGATTGCCTCTCGTCTTTGCGAGTTGATGAGGATGTTTTTTGAGTCGCTTGATGCATTGAGCTCAAACTGTCCAGCAAAATCACCATTCTTTTTGATTTCAACTATTTTGACTTTGCTATTCTCCTCGTTTGCGATGAAGATACTGCTTGATGACTCACTGCTAGCAATTGCTTTGCAGTTCTTGAATTCTTGGTTGGCGGGAAGTTTGATGGTAAATTCGGCGCTCTGGTTTCCCCTGGAAAGTTTTTTGATTTGACAATCTCGACTAAGTACGTAAATACTCCCATCTATTGCAAGATCGACGGAATTGTCGATTACAGCTTCATCCTTGATATATGCTGAGGCATTGTCGTATTTTCCATCGTTGGCAACGACTTTCCATATTTGGTTTGAGCCGGGGTCGAGAACGTATAGATTACCAGAAAACTCCCTCAACTTTATTCCTCCTTCGAGTTCGACGCCATGATCACGGAATTGTATATCATTTATTCCGATTGTTTTTATTTTCTTATCATTTGTCAAAAGAACGACTTCATTCCCGTTCTCAACCGAAGTCGTTGAGAGAATCGGCGATTCTAATTTTTGATTTGACAGAACATTGAAGCTTGATTCCAGTGCTTTCTTTAGAAACATCCCTTCGTTATTTTTATAGTACATTAAATTATCGTCGATACTGGTCAGGCCTGCGATGTCGCCCTCGATTTTATATTGTTTGCCTGGCTCGATTGTGTTTAGCTTTGAAATTTCCTTGACTTTAGTCTTAGCTTTTTCGACGATTTCCTTCGTTTCATTTTCGTATCTGGATCCCTTAATATCGTCTGCGAGCCGTAAAATTTCAAGATATTTCCTGAGCGCTTCATTCTCGTCTTCTTTTGAGATTGCAATTGCGGCATCTCCTGAAAGTGAGGTTATTTGAGCGCTTTTCTCTCTCAGATTTTTATCATTTGCTCGTTGAGCCCTAGTAACAATCGTGAATCCCAGGGTTATGACCAGAATTCCGACAACAATATACATCATAGTTGCGATCATCTTTGACCTATTTGATGAATAAAGACCGGTTGCGATCAGGATTCTTCGAAGTCGATTCTTAAATTTAAGAAAATTCTTCTTTAGATAAGATCTTTTGTCATTAGGGCTATTTGTAGCTCCGTTGCCGTCTTGAGATGGATCATCGGAAACCGCATTGTCGGCATATATCTCTTCCCCCGATGTAGGCGAAGCCGTCATTTTCTCTCTGGCCCCCTGTCCAAACTTTGATGCACTTTGCGACACTTTCTCAAATCCCTTTTGTGACGCGATGATGGTACTTTTAACTTTAGGCGCAAGCGCATTTTTTGAATTTCGTAACAGTTTTGACGTTGTTTTTCCCGCTCCTGAGAATATTGGCACGAGTGCCGAGAAAAAAGATCTCAGAGAAGCAACTAAATCAAACCCTCCCTTATCCAAATATATCGTATCCAGTTTTTGTTCTGGGGATATGTTTGCCAGCTCGTCCTTTGTTGTGAGCTCGATAATAATTGCGTTACCGTTTTGTGCCCCGTGTCTCTTAAGTCCTCTTGCTATCTCAATTGCCGAAAGAGTAGGGCGATAAGAACTAATCGGAATCTTAAGTTCATTGGGCGAATAGACGGCAAATAGAGTCGAGTTTCCGATAATAATCTTATCTCCCTCTTGCAGATTTCCCGACGTGAGATTGGTAAAGGTTTTTAGGGGATGTGGAGGTTCGTTTGATCCAAGGCCTTCAGTGATATGGTTGGCCTTTGTTCCTCGAAATAAATAAGCTTGTGATTGTCCTGTTTGGGCGATGTGAATTTCATCTTTGTTGACGAGCGCCAAAATGCCGGAAAACTTTCCTATCCAGTCTGTTTCACCGTTTTGGGCGATTTGCGCCAGGGCCTCATTAACTTTTTTTACGGCATTTTCAAAATTTACAAGATCGGAGGTATCATTTCCTCTGTAATATTCTCTGATCAGGGTGTTGATGACAGTTTGACCGATTTGGGATGTTGGGAACCAAGGGTTTAAGATCTCGATTTGAGAAAATATCATCCCCGATTTAACCTGTTCGGGATCGACGGGCTCATAAACCTGGCAGGTTAAAAACCTGTCATCAAGCTTATCGGAGGT
>Ga0172375_10003827_pt1 | contig 22601 bp, 10 predicted proteins | sample LakKiv1m_FD_114537 | JGI IMG/M metagenome (GOLD analysis project Ga0172375, IMG submission 114537) | Freshwater microbial communities from Kabuno Bay, South-Kivu, Congo - kab_092012_11.1m | ecosystem: Environmental > Aquatic > Freshwater > Lake | place: Democratic Republic of the Congo... | reverse complement strand
CAATGCGGCAAGATACGCGATCGAAGCCGCCAGGATCGCCGGCCGCGTGGACGAGGTGAACACCCGCATACGCGCGATGATCGCGGAAGAGGGGTCTCGGCCGGGAAAGGGCCCCTTGTCCACGATCCTGGCCAAATATATCGGACGGGCGTGACGCCGCCCGACAGCAACTGTCGCCTCCCGGTCCTATTATCGGTCTGTCCCTCAGTCCTGTTCGCGTATCAGTAAGCCATATCGTACAGGAGGAATTCGACGCAGCCGCTGACGAAACATAGTTATGATTTGACCCGTTCCGGCATCCCCAATATGATGTCGGAAATCCATCATTTCCCTGTCGTCCGATGTTGGCCCCAGAGGAGTCCAGTGGCGGTCTTGATCCCCGAGGACATCAGCGCAACGAAGCAACCCTTCGACCTTCACGACTCAACGGTTAATATCGGTACCCTCCAGCGATGGTAACATTTACCGCCCCACCTTCCGATACTATATGGAATCATTCTGTTACATCCGGTTCGGGGGAACGATTTGGTCGTCAGGAATAGCCCGTTACACACGCTTGAAACCAGCACGGTCTACAACGCCGAAATCACTGCAGGCTCTCTCCTTTTGCGCGAAAGCTGTGAGATAGTCCGGCTTTTGCGGCAGGGCGTGGATTCAGCAGAATGGAAACGGGCAATCGTCGTCGAAAATGTGCTTCAGAAAACTTCCCCGGCCAGCGCCATTCGCATAGCCCGTTTGCTGAAGAATCGCCTTGCACCAATGCCTTCCGAACTTTGGGAAATGATCGCCGAGGGAACCACTGAAATATCCATCCAGTCGCTCATGGCCGCTGCCATCAAGCACAGCCGCCTGCTGGGGGATTTCATGCTTCAGGTGCTACGCCGCCATTATCGGGAATTCAACAAAAGGTTGCTGCCGAGAGAGTGGGATGCTTTTCTTGCCGATTGCGAACATGTCGATCCTGCTGTCAAGACCTGGAGCGTAACGACGCGCAACAAGGCAGGGCAAGTCATATTCAGGATACTCGCGGAGGCCGGATATTTCGAAAACACTCGGTCTCTCGTCTTGCAGGTGGTTTCTATCACGCCCGAAGTCTCAAAGTTCCTGCATTCTCGTAATGAAGACTATGTCCTGAGGTGTATGGAAGTGGCCAATGGATGAAAAACTAAAGGAACGCCTCAACAAGATTCTCGACCGGATTACCTCCAAGGAGTTGCTGACCAATTCGGGCCTTGGTAATGAGATCGGTTTCTACATATTCGATTACCCTCCCGAGGCAGAACTGGAGGTACGGAATCATGTCTCCTTCGTGATCGAAAAAGCCCGGAAACTGAAACCGGATCTGCGCATCGCGCACATCAACCTGTTTCAGTTGATGATCGAATATCTTGAGGAACGCCATCTACTTGATCGGGCGCTCAACCTCCAGCGGGAGAAGGGGGACGAAGCGCTATTCAAGGCGCTCAAAGGGCCGCTCCATCAAGAGCAGGTCGCCAAGGCACTTGTCGACAAATGTCCTCCCGACCAGTTGGATCTCATTATCATGACCGGCGTCGGAGCTGCCTGGCCTCTGATTCGTACCCACAATTTACTGAATGCCCTCCATCCATTGATCCAAAAAACACCGCTTGTCGTGTTTTACCCGGGTTGTTTCGATGGCCAGACCCTCAACCTGTTCGGGAAATTGAAAAGCAGCGACGATCCGTACTATCGCGCTTTCCGACTCGTCGTATAAACCTATCCACCAACGAGGGGATCATGCATATCAGAAACATCTTCGCAAAGAAGCTCGACCGCCCAATCAACGGCGTCGTCAAGGTGGATCAGCAGGACGATTCGGTTGTCTGGCAGGAGTTGGACGAGTACGTCATCACCCGTGAACTGGACAAGCATTTTGTCCGCCTCTTCAACGCATTTCTTGACGCGATCGACTCGCCGAACGATCCAACGATGACGTCCCGAATGGGGGTTTGGATATCGGGCTTCTTCGGCTCGGGAAAGTCGCACTTTCTGAAGATTCTCTCTTTCCTCTTGAGCAATCGAATTGCCATAAATCCCCATAACCACAGCGAACGAAAGGCGGTCGAGTTTTTCGAGGAAAAGATCGCGGAACCCCTTCTGCTGGGCGACATCAAGCGGGTCGTCGCAATGGATACTGACGTGATTCTGTTCAATGTCGACAGCAAGGCATCCAGCAAGGACAGCAAGGACACCCTCCTGAATGTCTTTCTCCGGGTCTTTAACGAGATGCAGGGTTTCAGCGGAGATCATCCTCATTTGGCCGGGATGGAGCGGCACCTTAAAGGAAAGGGATTGCTCGATAAGTTCCATAATGCGTTCAAGATTGTAGCGAAGTCGGATTGGGTGAAAGAGCGCGATAGCTACCTGCTGATGCGGGATGAGATGATCGAAGCGCTTGCAAAAACGTTGGATATGAGCAAGGAATCGGCGGCGAAGTGGTTTGATGAGGCGGAAGGTAAGTTCCAGATCAACATTGAAGGATTTTCACGACTGGTTAAGGAATACCTCGACAGTAAGGGGCCGAACAAGCGAATCGTATTTCTGGTGGACGAGGTGGGGCAGTTCATCGGCAGCGAAACCCACTTGATGCTCAACCTTCAGACCATCACCGAGGATCTCGGAAGAATATGCAACGGGCGCGCCTGGGTCATCGTCACCTCCCAAGAGGATATCGACGCCGTCTTGGGGGAAGTTCGGGGATCGAGGGCCAACGATTTTTCCAAGATCCAGGGACGCTTCCATACCCGCCTGTCTCTGTCCAGCACCAATACCGATGAAGTCATCCAGGCCCGACTGCTCGAAAAAACAGGTGATTCTCGTCGCGCCCTGGAGGAACTCTGGCAGGAGAAGGGGGACATCCTAAAGAACCAGATCAGTTTCACCCATGGGGCGACACTGAAAAATTACGTCGACGCAGCCTGCTTTGCGGACAATTATCCCTTTGCGCCGTTCCATTTCCAGCTCTTGCAGAAGATATTCGAATCCATCCGTAAGGCGGGCGCGACGGGGATGCATCTGAGCCGAGGCGAACGGTCCATGCTCGATGCTTTTCAATCGGCGGCGAAAAGCATTGCCGACCGCGATATCGGCGCGTTGGTCCCACTATATGCGTTCTACCCGGCGATCGAAAGTTTCCTCGACACCATCGTCAAGAAAACGATCGAGCAGGCCGACGACAATGCGGGACTGGAGCCGTTCGACACCCAACTTCTGCGCGTCCTCTTTCTGATCCGTTATGTGGATATTCTGAAGCCCAACATCGACAACCTGGTTACCCTCTGCATCGATGAGGTCGATGCCGATCGCCTCCGTCTCAGGCGACAGATCGAGGAGAGCCTCCAGCGGCTTGAAAAAGAAACACTCATCACCAGCAGTGGAGACCTCTATTTCTTCCTGACCAACGAAGAACGAGACGTCTCCCGAGAAATCAAGAATGTCGATATCGCTGGCAGCGAGCGAACCAAGCAAGTGGCGGACCTGATATTTGAAGAGGTATGCAAGGGCGACAATAAGTTCCGATATACGGTGAACAAAAGGGACTACGGCTATAACCGAATCTGCGACGGACAATTCTATGGTAATAAGGCCGATCACGACCTGACTGTCGATGTGGTAACCCCGTTGAATGACGATTACGAAGTATTCAGCAATGCCAAGTGCATCATGCACAGCAGCACCGGGAACAACGGTTGTGTGGTCGTCAAGCTTGGTGACAACACCGAGTTCGGCCGCGAGCTGACGACATACCTGCAGACCGATAAGTACATCCGGCTGAAAAGCGACGCAGCGGCTCCAGACAATCTGAAGCGAATTCTGAAGGACCGGGCAGAGCAGAATCGAGAGCGGAAAAGCCGCCTCATCCAATTGCTCGAAAACATGGTGAGCGAAGCCGATTTCTTCTCCTACGGGAAGACGCTGCAGATTAAATCGGGAACTGCAAAGGCTGCTGTTTTGGAGAGCATCAGCTATCTGCTGGAAAACATCTTCACCAAGCTTTCCTATCTCAAGGTGTTCAAAGACGAACCGCTCAAGGAGATCCTCGCAGTCCTCAAGAGCAACGACATCGGCCAATATTCATTAAAAGTCGCAGGCGGCGATGCGAACGAATTGGCAGTCAACGAGATGAAGCAGTTCATCGATCTTTCAACCTCCTCCAACCAGAAGATTGTGCTGAACGAACTAGTCGAACGCTTTGCCCGTAGACCATATGGTTGGCCGGAGTGGGAGATTATCCTGCTCGTGACGCGGCTTTTCATGGCGGGCGAACTGAACCTGATGATCGAAGGCGCAACGATCGCGCCCAAGGAGGCGTACGATCCGCTTTCCAAGCAAGTGAAATGGAAACAGGTCACAATTCTAAAGCGGAAGGCAGTTAAGCAGGAAGAGTTGATAAAAGCGCAAACGCTGGGGAAGACGATATTCCATGCTATTGGCCCCGACGCCGAAGACCCACTGAAATCTTTCCTGCGTGTTCAACTGGGAGACTGGCTGAAAAAATTGAACGGCTACAAATTGCTGGCGGCCACCGGGAAATATCCCGGTAGCAATGAAATCGATCATGGAGAAAAGTTGATCAATAAATTGCTGTCCATTGCTGACAGCTATGAGTTCTTCAGCGCGTTCATCGTCGCCAAGGATGACCTGGAGGCCGTGTCGGTAAGCATGGCAGAACTGGATGGCTTTTACACTTCGCAGAAGCCGCTCTGGGACAAAATGGCCAGATTCATGGCCGGCGTCTTCAAGGCGAATCGGCAGAAACTAATAAATGACCCGGGCGCCAAAAGTGCGCTCGAACGGATGGACGAGATTCTGAAGGCGGCCCGGCCGTACGGCATGATCAAGGAAATAGCCGGTTTGATCGATACGGTGTTATCAGTCAATGAAAGCTGTGTCACCGGAGAGCGTGAAAAGCTGCTGGAAAAGATCGATGAAAAGATTGCATCTGTATCCGTGAAGCTGCAAACCTCGAAATTGTCCGATGAAGTCAGGAACAAGGCGCTCAAGCTGCTGCAGGATATTCGGAAGCAGCTACTCGAAGAGACCCAGATCCCCAATATGTACTTCCAGATCAGCCAGGCGGATGAAGCGGAGGAAGTCGCGACGGATGAGATCGAGGCCGCAGTTGCTGCCGCAAAGCAAAAAACGTCGGGCACTGTAACGATCCTGTCGAAACCGGTGAAAAACGTGATTGCATCGACTTGCTCCACTAAGACATTCCTCGAAAGCGAGGCGGACGTAGACGACTATTTGGGTACTTTGCGGAAGGAATTGGTGTCCACGCTTCAGGGCGGATATCGGGTGCGGATCAAGTAACTAAGCCAGGGAGGCCTGTGAACAGAAATAAGCTAAAAACATATGCCCCGGCGGCACGCCGAGAATTCATACAGGCCGTAACCGACCGGGCTCACTTCTGGGGGTTGTCAGAAGGCGGCATAGAGCCGATGGAGGAAAGCGGCGATCTGGCGATCATCGGCGGTCGTCCATTCCCTCGAGCGATTGCGGCGAAACGGCACAAGCTGGAAGAATGGATTCGGCGGGAAAGCTTCCCGCAAGTCATGGAGGCGATCGCCTATACCTGGTTCAACCGTTTCATGGCGCTTCGGTACATGGAGGTGAACGGTTTTCTTGAGCACGGTTGCCGGGTGCTGAGCAATCCCAGCAACAGCCCGGTCCCCGAAATTCTCGATCGGGCCGCGGAGATTGACCTTCCGGGGCTGAACAAGGAAAAGGTAATCGAACTGAAGATGGACGGCGGTAAGGACGCCGAGCTGTACCGGTTGTTGCTGGTTGCCCAGTGCAATGCGCTGCACGTCTCAATGCCGTTTCTCTTCGAGCGGATCGACGACGAAACCGAGTTGCTCCTTCCCGACAACCTACTTCATTCTGATTCGCTCATTCGCAAGCTGGTCACCGAAATCGACGAGGAGGATTGGAAAGAGGTCGAAATCATCGGCTGGCTCTACCAGTTCTACATCTCCGAAAAAAAGGATGAGGTGTTCGAAGGCCTCAAGAAAAACCAGAAGATCACCCCCGAGAACATCCCGGCTGCAACCCAACTATTCACTCCGCACTGGATCGTCCGCTACCTGGTGGAAAACTCACTGGGGCGTCTTTGGATGCTCAATCATCCTGATTCGCGCCTGATCGAGCGTATGGAGTACTACATCAAGCCCCAGGATCCTGAAACCGATTTTCTTCGTATAAGCAGTCCCGAAGAGTTGAAAATCTGCGACCCGGCGTGCGGATCTGGTCACATGCTGGTGTACGCCTTCGACCTGCTGCATGCAATCTACGAAGAGTTAGGGTACGAGCGTTCCGAAATCCCGGGAAAGATCCTGACTCACAATCTGTACGGAATCGAAATCGACGAGCGGGCCGGAGAACTGGCAGCTTTTGCTTTGACCATGAAAGCGCGGGGGCAATATCGCCGGTTCTTCCAGACCAATGTCCGGCCCCATATCTGCGTGTTGAAGAAAATCATATTCGAACCGAACGAGCTCAAGAACTACGTGGACTTTATCGGGCGCGATCTGTTCGCGGCACCATTGCAAACCACCCTGCGCCAGTTTGAAGAGGCCGATAACTTCGGCTCCCTGATTCGCCCGGAAGTAACCGATGTGGCCAGCATGCTGAAGACTCTGGAATCGAAGGACGTCTCTGGACAATTATTCTTAAGCCTTGCCCACAAGAAGGTGCTGCAGGTCCTGCAACAAGCCGACTACCTGAGCCCGAAATACCATGTGGTGATTGCCAACCCGCCGTATATGGGGGGCAAAGGGATGAACGGCAGGTTGGGAGCCTGGCTGAAAGATAATTATGCTGATGTTAAGTCAGACCTGTTTTCAGCCTTTGTCGTCCGTTGTTCTGAACTTGCTGTTAATGCCGCCAATATCGGGATAATGAGCCCAAATGTATGGATGTACATTTCATCTTATGAGAAATTGCGAGACCTATTAACAGGTCGAAAAAATCTAACTAACCTTGTTGAGCTTCCATTAACGGGATTCAAAGGGGCAACGGTTCAGATCTGTGCATACAACTTTGAAAATAGATACTCCCCTAATTCAGTAGGGGGATATGTTCGATTAGTTGGTTTTAGAGGTGGCGATGTTGAAATGGCTGGATATACGATGGAAGCTATCAAGAACCCAGACTGCGGTTGGTTCTACTACGCCTCTGCCGCCGATTTCAAGAAAATTCCCGGACGCCCGATTGCGTATTCAGCTACAGCTAACATCCGAGGATTGTTTACTCATGGTTCATTAAACGACCACGCCGATACTCGACTTGGAATGGCAACTGCGGATAACAATCTTTTCCTGCGTCTCTGGCCTGAAGTTAGCGTGATGAATGCCGAGAGAAACGCCACCTCGAGGATTGATGCCGAAGCAAGTGGTAAAAAATGGTTTCCGTATCAGAAAGGCGGGGATTACCGAAAATGGTATGGCAACCTCGATTTCTACGTAAATTGGGAAAAAGATGGTTTTGCCATTCAGAATTTCAAAGATAATAAGTCGGGAAAAGTTCGTTCGCACAATTATAATCTAGAATTCATATTCAAGAATGGCATAACTTGGAATGCTCTTACGTCCGGAAAGACGTCTGCACGTCTGAGCAAAAACTCACTTTTCGACAATGCGGGTTCTTCACTCTTTGTGAAAAAGGGTATTACATTAGAACCAGTCATGGGATTAATTAATTCGAATGTCATGCTTGCTACGTTCCCTATAATATCGCCAACTTTAAACTATCAGCCTGGTGATATCGCGAAACTTCCTGCATTATTCCCAGAAATAATGTTGACTCTATCAATTACGACAGTTCAAAAACTAATCGCGATCGCTCGAAAAGATTGGGACTCCTACGAAACCTCTTGGGACTTTACCTGTCTCCCGCTGTTGCATTCCGACTACAGCCAGCCAACATTGAAGGCCACGTACAAGAAACTCCGCGACCATTGGCGGGAAATGACATTAGAAATGTTACGGTTGGAGACCGAAAACAATCGCATCTTCATTGATGCATACAATTTGCAGAATGAACTGACCCCCGAGGTGCCGATCAGCGAAATCACCCTGACTTGCAACCCGCATTACCGGTATGGCGGCGAAAAGAACAAAGATGACCTGGAATCATTACTGCTGACCGACACGATAAAGGAGCTTATTTCGTACGCAGTGGGTTGCATGATGGGTCGCTACAGTCTGGATCATCCGGGTATTGTATATGCCAAAAGCGGAAATGTCGGGTTTGATCCCGCGAAATATGATCGATTCCTCGCCGATGATGACGGCATCGTTCCGGTCATGGATAGGGACTGGTTTCCGGATGATGCGGCCTACCGGTTTGAAGAAATTTTGCGCGTTGCTTGGTCGCCTGAAACGCTGGAAGAGAACCTGAAATTCATTGCCGCTGCGCTTTCGCCAAAAGGGGGCGAGACGCCACGAGAATCAATTCGTCGGTATATCAGCACACAGTTCTTCAAGGATCACTTGCAGACGTACAAGAAGCGACCGATCTACTGGCTCTTCACCAGCGGCAAGCAACGTGCATTCGAGTGCCTGGTCTATTTGCACCGATATAACGAATCTACCCTGTCACGGATGCGGAATGAATATGTTACGCCGCTGCAGGGGAAGTTTACCGCACAGATTGATTTCCTCTCGAATGAGATCGGAGCGGCGACCTCCACCGCCGAACGCAATCGCCTGCAGAAGCAACTCGATACGCTCAAGAAGAAGAAAGATGAACTGGCGTCCTTCGACGAACTGCTGCGGCATTACGCCGATCAGAGGATCGCGCTGGATCTGGATGACGGCGTAAAGGTGAACTACGGCAAGTTCGGCAACCTGCTGGCGGATGTCAGGGCAGTTACCGGCGCGGGCGAATAGACCGAACCAAGTCGAAAAAGGCGATTCCCGATGATTGCACCGCAACTCAAGAACAAACTCCAAGCCACCTTCGACGAAGATGGGCCTCGTCTGGTTTTCTGGTACGACGTCGAAAAGGAGTTCGAAGAGGGCATCGCCGCTCTTCAACTAAACGGTGTTGATGTCGTACGCCTCGACCAGACTGGTTCCTTGGAACTGAAGATCCGGTTTGAATTGAAGGACCCGGTCGGCCGTTATCTCGTCTACGCCCCATTTGCGGAACCGGATCCGGCAGTCGACCCGTTGCTGGATGTTAGGCTGTACAGTCGCATCTTTCACGCGGATCAGGCATCCATCACGCTCAATGAACTGGGATTGGAACAACAGGCCCTTCGTGCGTACATCGCAGAGCGACGCGCGTTTTTTCGAAATCAGGAACGGGTCAATCGCCTAAAGAAATGGGTCAAACCAGGTGATGGCATAACTGAACTGGATATGAAGATGCTCGGAGTGCTTTCGAAGGCGGACCATCCTGATGCATTCGCTATCCTCATGAGGCTGTTCGATGATCTGCGGGCAAACTTACGCGCACAGATCGCCTTGCCTGGTCAGTCTGCCTGGGAAAGCATCTGCAAATTCGATTTAGCTCCCTCTTTCTGGAGATTGATGGATGAGACCTTCGGATATGCGGAATCGTCGCCGAGCTTGCAGGATCTACTGATTCGCCTTCTCGTGACTGATATGTCCATCACCTTGAAAGGGATTCTTCCTCTCTCACTACGCCTTTTTGTATTTCCTTCGCGGGAGAAGGCGTTAACGGCTTCGGTTTTCGCCAACCATTGGCGGAATAACCTCCATCATTTTTCTGCCTATAACGATCTGTCTCGCGCAACTGCACATCAGTTAAAACTGGAGTCCCACCTTGGGGCTCTGGACGAGAATTCACTTCTGGAGTGCATGTCTTTCGAAGCGGTGGAGAGGCATTTAATCCATTGCCTGGTGGCGAAAATTATCACGGGGGAATCGACGCCGGAATTGGTAAAGATGGTCGTTGCACATCGGTTGGACGGCCATTGGGCCAACGCTCGGGTTTCGGTTTCTGGAGTTGACTACCGAAAGATTTACGATGCCCTGTTAGCAGCATCCGAGTTATTAGACTTGCGCGGTAAGCATGGTTCGGGGTTCAGCTATCCGGATGCCGCCGCGATGTACACAGCCTACACTTCCGAACTTTACCGCTTCGATCGGCTCTATCGCCGGTTCCATGAAATCGCGGACGAGGTGGAGTTGGCCGGGGCCGATATTTTGAAGGCGCTGCGGGACAAGATCGAAGACTGCTACAGTGGATGGTTCCTGGACCAGATCGGGATCGCATGGGGCACGTTTATCGACACCGCATCCCAAAGTCTGCTCAGAGAATGGCGAATCGGTAGTATTCCTAATCAGCAAAATTTCTTTAAAGACACCGTAGCCTCCGCGCTCGCGGATTACTCTCAGGGAAGGGTCTACGTTGTGGTGAGCGACGCGTTTCGTTTCGAGGCGGCGGTTGAACTTTTGGAAGAGCTCAACGCGAAAAGCCGATTCGACGCAATACTGGGCAGTCAGTTGGGTGTGCTGCCGAGTTACACCGCACTCGGGATGGCGTCTCTGCTGCCTCACCAGTCGTTACGTTTCAAGGATGGCGGGGATGTCGAAGTTGATAATCTACCGTGCGCATCGCTGGATCAACGGAGCAAGGTGCTGCAACCATACCAAGGGATCGCGATCAAATCGGAAGAATTGCTGTCCATGAGTAGGGATGTCGGGAGGGAGTTCATCAAGCCGTGGCGGGTCATATACATTTATCACAATCAGGTGGATGCGATGGGTGATTCAGCATCGACCGAATCGAAAACCTTTTCCGCGGTCCGCACCGCAATCATCGAACTAAAGGCCATCGTCAGCCATGTAATCAATAGCCTGAACGGGAGTCTGGTTTTCATAACGGCCGATCACGGATTTCTTTATCAGGACAGCCCCCCCGGTCAGACCGACAAGAGCGGCCTTGAAAACAAGCCGGAAGGCACGATCAAGGCCAAGAAACGGTACCTGATAGGGAAAAATCTGGGAGACGCTACAAATGTTTGGCATGGCGATGCCGTCAGCACTTCGGGTGCGGAAGGCGGCATGGAATTCTGGATCCCGAAGGGAAACAACCGTTTTCATTTCAGCGGCGGAGCCCGCTTCATTCATGGTGGCGCCATGCTGCAGGAAATCGTGATCCCCGTTGTATCGGTAAAGGGAATTCGAGGGGCTGAGCAGGCGCACGAGGTGCGCATCTCATTGCTTGGCACCACCAAGAAGATCGTCAATAACATGCAACGATTTGAGTTCATCCAGCTCGAATCCGTTTCGGATAAGGTGATCCCATTGACAGTGACAGTGTCGCTGAAAGATGAGAACCAGGCTATCAGCAACGAGGTTACGTTGACCTTCGACAGCAAATCGGACCAGATGAGCGATCGAAAGAAGACGGCTACGCTGGTGATCAAGTCCGGCAGTTATGACAAGAAGAGAGAATACTACCTGGTTGTGCAAAACAAAGAAACGAAGGTCGAGATTGAGCGTATTGTCCTCAACATTGAACTTGCGTTCGGGAGCGACTTCTAAAGAGGGTGTGACATGAACGCGCTTGATCAGAAAATAAACGAGAAGTTCCCCGGCATGGTGGTCCGGAAGGACTTGGTAAAGACCGTAAAGGGGAACGCGATCGTCCCTTCGTACGTTCTCGAGTACTTACTTGGGCAGTATTGCGCCACCTCCGAAGAGTCCAGCATTCAGGCCGGCATCGAAACGGTGAAGGAGATCCTTCGAAAGCATTATGTCCATCGCAATGAGGCTGGGCTGGTCCGATCTGAAACGAAAGAGAAGGGGCGCCACAAGGTCATCGACAAGATCATCGTCCAGCTCAACGATAAGACGGATAACTACGAAGCAACCTTCGGGAATCTTGGAATCAGCAAGGTCCTCGTTGACAGCGATACCGTCAAGCGGCATCCGAAACTGCTGGTCAGCGGCGTGTGGTGCATCGCAGACCTCGAATATGTTTTCTCCGAAGACAAGAACACAAGCCCCTGGGTGCTGAACAACCTCAAGCCGATTCAACTTTCGCACTTCGATTTTGAGAGTTACCTGGCGGCACGCCAACAGTTTACTACCGACGAATGGATCGACCTGTTGTTCCAGAGTATCGGCTTCAACCCCGAGATGTTCAGCAAGCGGAGCAAGCTGTTGCAACTCGTCCGCCTGATCCCGTACTGCGAGCGGAACTATAACCTGATCGAACTGGGTCCGAAGGGGACTGGGAAGTCTCACATTTACTCAGAGTTTTCTCCCCACGGCATCCTGCTCTCGGGAGGGGAGGTATCCGTTGCCAAGCTCTTCGTAAACAATTCAACCGGAAAGATCGGGTTGGTTGGCTATTGGGACGCGGTTGCCTTCGACGAGTTTGCCGGAAAGGAAAAGCGGATTGACCAGGCACTTGTCGATATATTGAAGAACTACATGGCCAACAAGTCGTTCTCGCGCGGTATCGAAACCTTGGGCGCCGAGGCGTCGATTGTCTTCGTCGGGAACACCCAACACACGGTTCCCTACATGCTCAAGCACTCGGACCTTTTCGTAGAGTTGCCCGACAAGTTTCACGATTCGGCTTTCCTCGACCGCATCCACTTCTACATCCCAGGGTGGGAAATCGATATCATTCGCGGAGAAATGTTCTCGTCGGGGTATGGTTTCGTGGTCGACTACCTGGCAGAAATCCTGCGCAGCATGCGGAACCACGACTTCTCGCAAAAATACTCTGAGCACTTCACGCTTTCCAAGGACATTTCGACCCGCGATAGGGACGGAATTAATAAAACATTCTCCGGCTTGATGAAGATCCTGTATCCGTCGGGCGAGGTGTCGAAGGCAGAGATCGAGGAGATCCTGCGGTTCGCGATCGAAGGACGCAAGCGGGTCAAAGACCAGGTGCTGCGAATCGACACCACATTCGCCGACGCAAAGTTTACATACACGGACGCTTCGAATAAATCAGTCGCGGTCCGGACGCTCGAGGAAGATCAGTTTCCGGAAATATACTGGCCCAAGGGCAGACCGGACGGAGAGGAGAAATCCGAAGCGGCTTCATCCGAGGGGGATATGTTTGCGCATCCGGAAAAAGATCGGAGCAGCCCGGAGGTGTTGACAGAAAAACATCAGACCTTCCAGGAAAACCAGCGCGGTGTCAGCTACGATTGGCTTCTCGGTCCGTACTTGAAGGGGGCGACCCGAATCGTCATCACAGACCCGTATATCCGCCTCTTTTATCAGGCCAGGAATCTTATGGAGCTAATCGAATGCATTGCCCGGGATAAGCGGGAAGAAGACGAGATTGCTGTCCATCTGGTGACCGCCGCTGACGAGAGCAAGGGGCCACAACAACTTGAATATCTGACCAAGATTCAGGAGGCAAGCTCAACTGCAGGAATTCAGTTCACTTGGGAGTTCGATGGCAGCAATTCAATCCATGCACGGCACATCGTTACTGACCACGGGTGGAAGATCCTCCTTGACCGTGGCCTAGATATTTTCCAGCACTACGAAATGAACGACGCCTTCGCCGTTTCTAATCGGCTGCAGAAATTCAGATCCTGCAAGATGTTCGAGGTGACGTATCTGAAAGGTAAAAACTGAGCCAATGCAAAATGATTCGAATTCGAGACGGTTTGAGGCCACAACCTCGGGCCTACCAAACTGGTTGCGGGGCTTCTTATGAACTTGAAAAGCCAGAATGCAGATAATGTACAGGTAAAAACAGGGGACAACATTGAAACTCCATGAGCCATCCATTCGCCGGATTGATGACAAGGACATTATTTCTTTAATTAATCTAGCGAAACGCCGGATTATGTTAATGACTCCCGGGATGTCGGAGGAAGTAGCATTTATTCTTGCCGAGAAATGGAAAGCACTCGGAAAAGATGCCGTCGACGTCATTATTGACCTTGACCCCGAAGTCTGCCGTCTTGGATACGGAGATCTTAAAGCGGCCCGACTGCTTTACGAGACTTCTAAAGCTGTTGGCGTCACGTTGCGTCATCAACCCGGTCTCCGGATCGGCCTTCTGGTTGTAGACGATGTAACGCTCGTATTCTCGCCCACGCCACTTCTCATCGAAGGTGGGTCGAAAGCAGATTCGCATCCAAACGCAATCCTACTCGACGCTTTACCTAATAAAATTGCCCGCGATGTTGGCCTCGAAAAGGGTTCGGAAACAGACAATGTGATAGGCCGGGAGAAAGTTTCAGGCTTAAAGATCCAGGAACTCCAGAACGATCTTGCTTTCAATCCTCCCGTCAAGTTCGATATTGCCAGGAAGGTGCGGGTGTTTAACGCACAGTTCGAGTTCGTAGAATTCGAAGTTCGGGGGTGTTCTCTTTCTCGCCGCACCGTCAACATCCCGGGCGACCTGATGGGTTTGGCGAAGGATGAAAAAACCCGGAAACTTCTTCGTAGTTCCTTTCAACTAATCGGCCGTGAGAGCACGCTTTCCGGCGAAAAGATATACAAGCTAAAGCAGGCCATCGCAAAGAAGTACATGTTTACGATTTCCGGATATGGCACCGTGGTCCTTCGAAAAAACAAGGATGAATATGTATCGAAAGTGGAAATCTTGAAGAAGTACATCGGGCGGTTTCGAAAGCAAGTTGAGAGAAAGCTCCAAGAAGAAATCGACACCAACCGGGAGGCGCTTGTGAAGGCATTAGCCCCCTCTATCGAAAAGAGTCCTCCGGAACGGTGGCGGAAATATCTTGGCTCCAATCCGTCTCTTTCAGATGTCTCTAAAATGTTGTCAGCGGAACTTACGCGTCTCTTTGGTTCAGCGGAAGGAATGCTTTCGGACATGGAGGTGACGCTGCTCTTCAAAGGAGTTACATACGAATCGTTGGGGGATAAAAATTTCTTGGAGGCGGTACGCAAAGCCATGCCGTTTTTACAAGTACTTCATGAAGAATATGATGCCGCTAAGGCAATCGACAAAACGTGATCCTGATGGCATTCGAAATCTCGCGTTCCTATACCGGTAGATTGGCTCCAAATTGGTGCGATTGACCTTGACTCGCGTCCGTTCCTGGGAACGAAAATGGATGTGATTCGGGCGAGCAAATAAGATAATGAGGCCGAAATCTACTAAAGAGCGATTGGAAATATTGATGTACAAAACCTGTCGGCTGGGGAAACGGCTGTAATTCCCTAGTACTGTCCCGAAGGCACTATTTCGAATCAGTCCGTAATCACTAGTGGAAGGGATAGAAGTGGCCTCGAGTTTTTCTTGGCTTGCTTATTCAGAAGCGGAACGTCGCAGAGCGTTGGACGTTGTAGATACTTTCAAAAATCGGGATACACGCGACGAATTAGGAATAGGCACTGTTCGGGACGCTTTTGCTAATATTTTCTTTCCAGGCACTACAACTATCCAGACACGCGCAAGATATTTCCTCTTCGTTCCGTGGACATATCTCGGTCTTGAGCAGAGGGCACGCCGACGGGATTTCGAAAGCAGAGAGCAGCTTGCGAAGTGGGCCCGAGATGAGGAAACGCTCCTGATCGAAACTCTCAAAGCATCAGACGATCCGAGTGGAACAATAGGAATAGAAGCGGGAAAGAACCTCAAACGACTGCCGAGTAACATCTATTGGTATGGCCTTGGGCTTTGGGGGATCCGCCAAATCCAAGGCTCCCAGGAGGAATATCACCGGTTGCTACTACGCTTGGGGCCGCCTACTTTGCGGAAAAAGGAAGAAGAGGAGAATCCAAACCGTGTCGCTCTGAACTGGCATCTGGGATTACCACCGCGCCCAGAAGATTTTCCAGATAGCGTATCCTTTAAGCTGACGCATGACGAATCCGGATATCTCAAGGAGCGAATTAAATCCCGGTTCCCCCGTTGTTTCATGGCATTCCTCGTGGATCAAGGATCCACTTGGGAATCGGTTCCATATGCTTGGCTGCATCCCACGGTTATCGATAATCAACTGCCTCCTGAAATATCTTCGCCTCTGTTCCATGCACGCAACTTTTCCGAATTGATGCATGGGGCTGCGCTTCTATACAATCTCATGCTTGCCAGGGAGTACAATCAGAAATTTTCGTGCTGGGAAGACAAGGTAGATTTCTATCGAAAAGAAGTCCGAGAGTGGGCCGGGAGGGTAGCAGCGCGGCGTAGAATCTACGCAAGTTGGGAGATGGCGCAATTTTGGCGGACGGTACGATCCGAGGGGGGCGGGATTCCGCACCCTACAGAAAATTTTATAAACACCTGGCTAAACATCGTGTTTGCAAAAGGCGACCTCGCAGCAATATCCAGTGACCCGACTGCGCAGAGCCTCATCCTGGATCGCGAACGATATCTAAAGAAAGGGCTCGCACGTCTTAGCAACGAGAATGCCCTTCGTCAATGGAGTGGTGCGGCAGGAGCTTCTCAACTCGATTTTCGATGGGGCGTATCTCAGCGGATTTTGACCGACATCCTAACCGTCCAGGAAAATAGCCGTGCTTGAGCCCCAGTCCCAACACCTTTTTATGAATGCCTTGCGTCCCCCGGACGGGTTTCATCTCGATCAAGCCATTGGAACGACGTTTTCCCTGGACCTAATTGCGCTGTTATCGGTTCCCCTAGCTTTTACGTTTTCGAACTGGGAAGACAGGGAAGGGAACCCCACGGCAAATCCGCTCGCTCTCCTTGAGGCAGTGAAGCGCAATGCAGAACGGATCAGCATTTTCCATCAGGCAGGCCAGATATCAGTTCCGAATCGGCAGGAACGCTTGTTCGCCTATCTCGAAAAATCCGTCCATCCGGTAAGGGGTAAGAAGGAATTTGGAATCTTCCACCCAAAAGTTTGGATATTGCGATACGTGAAGAGGCAAGGCTCTTCTGTCGAATATCGTTTCATCTGCCTTAGCCGAAACCTAACCTTCGATCGTTCATGGGACACGATCCTTGTTCTGGACGGGAACCTGACAGATCGCACAAATGCCATTGCAGTTAATCATCCGCTCGGAGAATTTGTCAAAATACTCCCTGAACTGGCCATACACCCTCTGCCAAAAGAAACGCAGGAAAGGATCCGGGTCCTCCAGGATGAGGTTCGTCGTGTCCAATTCAGGCCACCTGAAGGTTTTGATGAATATCGTTTCCTGCCAATAGGAATTACGGATAAGCCAGAATGGCCGTTTCCTGAAAACCATCGGAGAATGCTAATTGTATCTCCTTTCCTAGGAGACGGTTTATTAAAGAGAATAACCAATGGTCGCCCTGATTGCTTGCTGATAAGTAGAGACGATGAAGCGGAAAAACTTACCCCAGAGACCATCCAACGTTTCCGCTCGATTTATACCCTCAGCCAAGAGGCTTCTCCAGAGCAGGGCGAAGAGGGCGAAGAAGAGAACAGCGACTTTCTGTCCGGGCTCCATGCAAAGCTTTACTTGATGGACGACGGGTGGAATTCCAGACTATGGACAGGCTCCGCAAATGCGACCAATGCTGCGTTTCCGGATCCGCATAAACCGGAAGATCGGGCGAAGGGCAATGTTGAGTTTCTCGTCGAGTTGATCGGCCTCAAGAGCCGATTCGGTATTGACTCATTTTTACGTCAGGAAACGGGAACGATATCATTTCGCGACTTATTGAAGGAATTTGTACCTCCCGTCGTCCCCCCGGTTACTGATGCTCACCAGCAGATGTTGGATGATGAAGTAAGAAGTGTACGTCGGCGACTAGCGACTGCTGGTCTTGCCGCAATTGTCGTTTCTGCGCCGGAAGAAAATGGTTATAACGTGGAGGTTCAATGTCTCCGCGATACACCCTCGCTTCCTCCGGACATGCAGATCAAGTGTTGGCCGGTCACATTCAAGGAACATCTGGCTGTGCGATGTCGTTTTGATGCTCCGATAATTGCCTGTTTTGATCGAGTGACACTGGATACGCTAACCGAGTTCTTGGTGTTTGATTTATCCCTGTCCCGGGATGGCAGAAAATCTTCAAGCCGTTTTGTTATACAGGTCCCATTGAAGGGGGAACCGGAGGGGCGCTTCGCTAGACTGCTTCGGATATTGCTCGAGAACAAGAGTCAAGTCCTCCGATTGCTCCTCATGTTACTGGCGGATCATGAAATCGGGCCAGGTGATGGGGGAAATGGCGGCAGAGTTCTTTTCGGCGAAGATGGCACTGGAAGTGGAGGATTGCCGGAGATTCCACTACTCGAGTCGTTGCTGAGAGCTCTAGATCGTCAGCCGGAAAAAATAGACCGCGTATCCCGCTTTGTGGATGATTTATCGAAAGATCCCGAAGGCGCAAGCCTGCTCCCGGACGGATTTCTAGCGATTTGGCCGGCAATCCGTGAGGCAAGGGAGCGCTGGCGATGAGAACAAAGAAGTTAAAGCGCCCCAACGTCGAGTCAGTTCTTTCCCGTCTCAAGCAATTCCAGCGTGACACTGTCGAGTATGTTTTTCAGCGATTATACAAAGACGGAGATTCGCAGCGCCGTTTCCTGATAGCCGATGAAGTTGGATTAGGGAAGACGATGGTCGCCAAGGGGCTTCTTGCCAAGGCCATTGATCATCTCTGGGACACGGTGGAGCAGATAGATGTGGTCTATATCTGTTCGAATTCAGATATCGCTCGACAGAACATCACCCGCCTAAATATTACTGGTAGTGCCGATTTCGAGCACGCCTCTCGAATCACTTTGCTTCCGGTGCGTCTTGGTCATCTCAAGCCGGACCTCAATTTTGTCTCCTTTACCCCCGGGACTTCCTTCGACCTGAAGTCGAACCTTGGCGTGGTAGAGGAAAGAAGATTGATCTACTGGATGCTCCGCGATTCTTGGGGTTTGGAAGACAGGTTGAATCCAAAGAATGTTTTGCAAGGTAACGTCAGGGACACGGATTGGTGGAGAAAATATGTTTCCGAGTTCAGTCAGGAAATTGATCCTAACATTCAGAAGGATTTTGAGCGCGAGTTGAAAGCTTTTGGCCGGGAGGAGCGCAAGACGGGTAAACCCGGAATGAAAGAACGATTCGAAGGTCTTTGCGACTTTTTCTCCCGGGCAGATCGGGTCATTACGCCGGAGATGGCTCGGGAACGGAACCAGGTCATTGGACGGATCCGGCAACTCCTGGCCAAGTCATGCCTCAGGTTGTTGGAACCCGATATCGTCATTATGGACGAATTCCAGCGGTTCAAGCACCTGCTCTCCAACGAGGACGAGGCCGGGCAGCTTGCCCAGGTGCTATTTTCCTATTCCAGCGAGCACTCCGAAGTTAGGACGCTCCTGCTTTCGGCTACACCTTATAAGATGTACACGCTTTACGAAGAATGCGAGGAGGACGACCACTATAAGGATTTTCTCGCCACGCTTTCCTTCCTCGAGGATCAACGGGCCGGAAGTCACGAAGCTCTACTCAAGGAATACAGGCAGGAATTGTTCCGGTGTCATCGGGGTTCCTTTGGTCGGCTGAAAGAAATCAAATCGCAACTGGAGCAAGGACTGCGAAAGGTCATGGTAAGAAAAGAGCGGGTCGCGGTGTCGGGCGACCAGGATGACATGTTAGAGGACAGGTCGGCGGAGAACCCACCGGTGTTGACGCCGGGCGAGATCGATAATTATCTTGGGATTCAAAAGATCGCCCGATGCTTCGACCACGGCGACATGATCGAGTATTGGAAATCGTCATCCTATCTCCTGAACTTCATGGACGGGTACAAGATCATGGAGTTGCTTCAACAATCTTTCGACGGGGAAAAATGGATCGAGGTTATGGAAGTGCTCCGTAAATATCCCGGGGTGCTACTTCCCTGGAGGCAGGTACGACGATATGGCGTAATTGAACCATCCAACGCACGGCTGCAACAATTGATAGAAGAAACCATTGGTTTGGGCATGTGGCAGCTACTTTGGCTGCCGCCCTCTCTTCCTTATTACGAGCTCACTGGATCCTTTGCGATCGCCAATGGGGATAGGCTTACGAAGCGATTGGTGTTTTCGTCATGGAATGTCGTGCCGAAACAGATAGCCGCGATGATGAGTTACGAGGCGGAACGGCGAATGTTTTCCCTTTTTGAGGAGCAACCGGAATATTCGTCCGATTGGCGTAAGAAGCAGGGTAATCTCCTGAAGTTTGCGGAAAGAGACGGCAAGCCGACCGGGATGAACGCTCTCGGAATCTTATATCCAAGCTTTGCGTTGGCGACCTGTGGCGATCCCCTAAAGTATTATCAGGCAAGCATTGCGTCCAACCAATCGCGACCGTCATTGGGTGAAATCGTTCATTCCGTATCTTCCGCCATCGAAGAGCGACTCAAAACCTTGGATATTTCGCAAGCGTCAACAACAAAGGATGAGAATTGGTACTGGGTCGCCCCGATCCTGCTGGATTTGCAACAGGATCGCCTATCGACGGAGGCGTGGTGGCGGCAGGAGGGATTGGACCGGATCTGGAGCGGGGGAGACGCCTCCGAAAATAAGGATCATGAATTGCGTTGGACCGATCATGTTCGAAAGGCGCGGGAAGTTCTCGATCGTCAAGTAGCTTTGGGCGCTCGACCTGCGGACCTTTCATATGTCCTGGCCCTCAATGCGATCGGCGGCCCCGCCGTGGCTGCCCTGAGAAGCCTCTGTCGGATCGCAGGAAAGGAAAGCGCATTTTCCGATCTGTCGAACCAGAACGCAGCAGCACGCATGGCATGGGGGTTTCGAAGTTTGTTCAATCGCCCCGAGGTCACTTGCCTATTGCGTGGGCTAAGCGGCAAGAACCCCTATTGGATGCGGATCGTTGAGTACTGCGTCGAGGGAGGGCTACAGGCGGTCCTCGATGAATATGTACATGTGCTCAAAGAGTACCTGGGACTGATGGACGAGGACACTGCGAAGGTGGTTGCCGGGGTGTCGGAGGCGGTGTCTGGTTCCCTCCAGTTGATGACATCCAGAATTGAGATTGAGCATTTCTCCCTTTCGGGAGAGAACCGGCCTCCCCGGAAAGAGTCTATGCGGGGGCATTTTGCCTTGCGGTTCGGAGTGCAGGAAACGGAAGAAGGGAGTGAACCGACACGAGAGGATCGCGTGCGGCAGTCGTTCAATTCCCCATTCTGGCCATTTGTCCTTGCATCAACTTCAGTCGGTCAGGAAGGACTCGATTTTCACCCCTACTGCCATGCCATTGTTCATTGGAATCTTCCCAATAATCCGGTGGACATGGAGCAGCGAGAAGGCCGGGTACACCGCTACAAGGGGCACGCTATCCGGAAAAATGTCGCCAAGGTTTACGCCGGCGTCATCGGTGGAAACGGTAGCCGTGATCCGTGGGAAAGCATGTTCGCCTCCGCAATGGGCGAGCACGGAGAACGCAGCAGGGGAATGGTTCCATATTGGAATTTCCCGGTGGAGGGCGGGGCAAAAGTGGAGAGGCATGTTCCTGCGCTCCTATTCAGTCGCGATCAACTCAAGCTGGCGGCGCTCCGCCGCTCCTTGGCCGTCTACCGGATGGTATTCGGGCAATCTCGGCAGGAGGACCTTGTTGAATATCTGTTGAAACATCTACCCGCAAACGATACGGAAGGCTTGTCGCATTTATTGCAACTTGATATGGCGGCTCCTTTTATAGACTGAAAGGCGGAATAGGCGATGGCGATGGCGATGGAAGGGAAAGTGCAATCTAAATACAGTTCAACAATCTTTACAGAAGATCAGAAGGTTTCATGACCACACTTGCTACCGACCAGGATCAGGCTCGCAATCTGCTACGTCTCGCGCTTGGTAACTCTTCATCTGAATTCCGCATTGGCCAATGGGAGGCCATCGACGCTTTAGTAAATCGGCGGCAGAAGCTGCTGGTGGTTGAACGAACTGGTTGGGGAAAGAGTTCGGTGTATTTTATCGCCACTCGCATTTTGCGGAACCGGGGCGCCGGGCCATCGCTGATCGTTTCGCCCCTGCTGGCGTTGATGCGTAACCAGATTGAGGCGGCGAAACGGCTGGGCATTCGGGCGCTGACGATCAATTCCACAAACCAAAATCATTGGCCGAAATATATTCACTCCATCCAGAACAACCAGACGGATGCGGTGTTGATCTCACCGGAGCGGTTGGCCAACGACGGGTTTGTACAAAACGTTATGCTTCCGGTAGCGAGCCGTATCGGGTTATTGGTGGTGGACGAAGCCCATTGCATATCGGACTGGGGGCACGATTTCCGCCCGGACTACCGAAGGTTGGTGAGTGTGCTTCAGCACATGCCGGCGAACATTCCGATACTTGGAACCACCGCGACGGCGAACAACCGTGTGATGGAAGACATCGTTGCGCAACTGGGCGATATTCAAATCCAACGCGGCTCCCTTATGCGAGAAAGCCTGAAGCTGCAAACCTTGCGGTTGCCAGGCCAGGCTGCCCGGCTTGCATGGTTGGCGGACCATCTCCCGAATTTACCCGGTACTGGAATCGTCTACACACTTACCAAGCGCGATACCGAGCAGGTGGCGGAATGGTTGAACATTAACGGTATAGCGGCTCGCGCCTATTACAGTGACGTGAAGGCGGAAGGATTTGAGAACTCCGATGCCTACCGTCAGCATCTTGAAGATGTATTGCTCAACAACAAGATCAAGGTGCTGGTCGCCACAGTTGCTTT
>Ga0172375_10003826_pt1 | contig 22603 bp, 25 predicted proteins | sample LakKiv1m_FD_114537 | JGI IMG/M metagenome (GOLD analysis project Ga0172375, IMG submission 114537) | Freshwater microbial communities from Kabuno Bay, South-Kivu, Congo - kab_092012_11.1m | ecosystem: Environmental > Aquatic > Freshwater > Lake | place: Democratic Republic of the Congo... | reverse complement strand
ACAATACACGGAGAGTACATTACGCTTTCGAAAACAAACTTTCTCCGCTACAATTTATACTATCAATCCAGGCTAACAACTTTAATTTGCCTCAGGAGTGCAATCGAGGGTGGACTTATACACAAATTTGACTAATTTATAACAAAGTATTAATATAATGTTACTGATAAGAACGTTTGTGGTGTCCGAGTGATCGGACTCTTTTATTTAAAAGGAGGGAGCGAAAGAAAAAAACCGAGTTTTATTTTTTCATTTTACTTTTAACTTTAAAATATGCCTAAGAAAAAAAAGATTAAATCTCAAGAAGATGACCAGTCCGCCGGCCGACTTGGCCAATTTGGAAGCGCCATAGCCCAGATATGCGAGGAGAAAGGAATCCCGAAGGAAAAGGTTGTCGAAGCCATTGAGTCAGCGCTTGCTGCTGCCTACAAAAAAGATTATGGGCGGAGAGGCCAGCACATCAGAGCTGAATTCAACGAAATCACCGGTGGTGCTGATTTTTTTCTGGTTAAAGAGGTAGTGGACGACACTACTCGCGTTTTCGAAACAGAAGAAGAGAGGGCTGCTCGAACCGCCGAGCAAAATGAGCCTGATGAGCAGAAGAAAAATGACGATGACAAGAAATCGAAAGAGGAAAAGGAAGAAGCTGGCGGAATCGATGATGATCAGGCTAAAATTCCCCGTTTCAACCCAGAACGGGACCTCACGTTGGAAGAAGCCCTGAAAATAAAGCCTGATGTCAAGGTAGGAGATATACTGGAAGAAAAACTTGAATCAAGGAGCGATTACGGGCGCGTTGCTGCTCAAACAGCAAAGCAGGTTATCATCCAGAAAATTCGCGAAGCAGAGCGCGATGCCATGTACGACGAATACAAGCAGAAGGAAGGGGAGGTCCTAAGCGGCGTTATTCAGCGAATTGAAGGCAGAAATATTTTCGTTGATCTTGGAAAATCAATCGGCGTTCTTTTCCCCTCGGAACAAGTGGAGGGGGAAAGATATCGAATCGGGCAGCGCATCAAAATATATCTCATGAAAGTTGAGGCCGATCCGAAAGGACCAGGAATCGTCTTATCTCGATCTCATCCTATGCTAGTCCAAAAGCTTTTTGAAATCGAGGTTCCGGAAATTTTCGCCAAAACCGTAGAAATCAGAGCTATGTCCCGCGAAGCCGGTTCACGCACCAAGATTGCAGTTGCTTCCAACGAGGAGGGGATTGATCCGATTGGCTCTTGCGTCGGCCAGAAGGGAACCCGCGTCCAGGCTGTAATTGATGAACTTGGAGGAGAAAAAATCGATATCATAGAATGGAATGATGATGTAGCCAAATTTATTTCCAATGCTCTTTCGCCGGCCAAAGTTCTATCCGTCAAAGTCAACGAGTCGAAGAAGGAAGCGCGCGTAATGGTTCCAACTGACCAGTTATCTTTGGCTATTGGAAAGCAGGGACAAAACGTAAGGCTTGCGGCAAAGCTTACCGGATGGAAAATTGACGTAGTTTCTGAAGAACTAAAAAAGGAAGATGAGAAGGAAGACAAGGAAAAAGAGAGGGAGGATGAGACTGAGAAAGAAGTTGATAATGATGCAGGGAAAAAACCAAAGGAGAGGAAAAAAATAAAAAAGAAATCAGAAGCCGAAAAAGAAGAATTTTCCGAAGAGGAAGAGAAAGCTAGTTAACTAAATATTATCACTAATAATTTTTTCTGTTTTTGGATCCAAAATAACCAGCTCGGGATCCTAAAGCAGAAACCGATGCTTATGTCTATCGAAAGCTATTCCATCGCTGCATCTGTCGCGTCAATTCTTTTTGCCTTGTATCTCGCCCGGGAAATAATGAAGCTACCGGAGGGAGAAGGGAAGATGACAGAAATTGCCAAGGCTATTCGGGAAGGAGCTAAAGCATATCTCAACCGTCAATATTCCACCGTTGCCTATGTTGCTGTTGTTATAACCGTAATTTTGTATTTTGCCTTCGGACTCAACACCAGCCTTGGATTCTTAGTTGGGGCGATTGCCTCGGCATTGGCTGGCTACATCGGCATGACCGTAGCCGTAAGAGCCAACGTACGAACAGCTGAAGCAGCCAAGAGTGGATTGAGCAAAGCATTGGATGTTGCTTTTAAAGGAGGAGCTGTTACCGGACTTCTTGTCGTAGGACTCGGGCTTTTGGTGGTTGCCGGATTTTATGCTTTGACCGGGAACATAAAAGCGCTTATCGGAGTTGGTTTCGGCGGAAGTTTGATTAGTGTTTTCGCCCGCTTAGGAGGAGGAATTTTTACAAAAGCAGCCGATGTGGGAGCTGACCTAGTTGGAAAAGTTGAAGCCGGAATACCAGAAGATGATCCCCGGAACCCAGCTGTTATCGCTGATAATGTGGGGGACAATGTCGGAGATTGTGCTGGAATGGCCGCAGATCTCTTTGAAACTTATGCCGTCACAGCAATCGCCGCTCTTATCTTGGGAAACCTGACTTTTCCAAGCTTTAAAAACGCTGCTTTATTTCCGCTTGCTTTAGGAGCTGTTTCAATCTTGGCCTCCATTATCGGAGTTTTCTTTGTCCGACTCGGAAAAGGAAGTAAAAATATCATGGGAGCTCTTTATAAAGGGCTGGCAGCTGCTTCCGTTTTTGCCTTAGTTACGTTTTATCCGGTGACAAAAACGCTGATGGTAAAAAACGGTCTTTATCCTTTCCAGAGTATTTACCTAGCTTCCGTTGTCGGAATCCTCATTACCGCGGGAATGGTGATCATCACAGAATATTATACTTCCAAAAAATACCGTCCGGTTAAAGAAATTGCGAAAGCTTCAAAAACAGGACACGGCACGAATATTATCATGGGATTGGCTATGGGAATGGAGTCAACTGCTCTTCCGGTTGTAGTAATTATCGTCGGCATCCTGATTTCCTTTTGGCTGGCTAATCTGTACGGAGTGGCAATCGCCGTTATGAGCATGCTTTCGATGGCGGGAATAATTGTCGCCATTGATTCATTCGGGCCCATTACCGACAACGCAGGAGGAATTGCCGAAATGTCCAAAATGAACGAGAGCGTAAGAAAAGTAACCGATGCACTGGATGCAGTTGGAAACACAACAAAAGCGGTTACTAAGGGTTATGCTATTGCTTCCGCGGGCCTTGCCGCCGTCGTTCTTTTTGCCTCCTATGTTCAGGAGTTGAGCGGACGTGGTTCACAAAATATCATTTTTGACCTAAGCAACGTCAAAGTTTTGACCGGGCTTTTCGTCGGAGGAGTCATTCCCTATCTTTTTGCTTCCATTTGCATGCGATCCGTTTCGAAAGCCGCTAGCAGTGTCGTAGAAGAAGTAAGGCGCCAATTTCGAGAAATCAAGGGGATTATGGAAGGAACCGCCAAACCTGATTATGCCACAAGTGTTGATATAGTCACCCGCTCCGCCATAAGAGAAATGATCGTACCGGCTCTCATTCCGGTTCTGGCTCCTATAGCCATAGGCTTCATCTTGGGACCGGAAGCTTTAGGAGGGCTTCTTGTCGGATCAATCGTCACTGGGCTTTTTGTCGCCATATCAATGACTTCCGGAGGAGGTGCCTGGGACAATGCAAAAAAATATATCGAAGAGGGGCATTACGGAGGAAAGGGATCTTTCGCCCACCAGGCGGCTGTTACCGGAGATACTGTCGGCGATCCTTACAAGGACACAGCCGGACCGGCTATTAATCCGATGATTAAAATAATTAATATCGTAGCCCTTCTCATTGCGGCTATGATAATCTAAATAACATGACCCAAGTCAAAACTGAAAAACTTTCGGGATCGAGAGTTAGTCTTTCTGTTACTATTCCAGCAAAGGAATTCGAATCTTTCCAAAAACAAGCTTTGGAGCATCTTGCTAAGGATATCAAAATTGACGGCTTTCGTCCGGGAAAAGCTCCTCATTCCATGATTGAAGAAAAAATCGGCAGCGAAAAAATCATAGCCGAAGCGGCCGAACGGGCAGTCAAAAAAAGCTATGTCGACGCGATTACAAAAAACAAGATCGAGGCAATTGGAGAGCCAAAAATAACCGTCACCAAAATTGCGCCAGGCAACGATTTCGAATATAAAGCCGAAATAAGCGTTCTGCCAAAAATTGTTTTAGGCGACTACAGAAAACAAGCCAAGGAAATAAAAAAAACAGCCCCGACAGAAATAAAGGCCGAAGAAATCGAAAAGGAAATAGAACTTATCCGGGGAAGCCGGGCAAAATTGATTACTGTTTCACGTGAAGCCAGGAAGGAAGACCGAGTGGAAATCGATTTCCAGGTCCTCATCGACGGAAAAGAAATTCCGGGGGGTACCAGCAAAAATCATCCTCTTACTATCGGCGAAAGTTATTTTATACCGGGATTTGAAGATAAGCTTATCGGCATGAAAGCCAACGAAGACAAGCAATTCGAACTGACTTTTCCGGAAGATTATCACAAAAAAGAGCTGGCCGGAAAACCGGCTCTCTTCAAGGTAACCATGAAGATTGTTCAGGAAAAAGATCTTCCCGAAATTAGTGATAATTTCGCCAAAGGGCTTGGGGAATTTGAGAATTTAGACAAACTGAAGGCTAGCATAAAAGAAGGCATGGAGATGGAACAGAAGAAGAAAAATGGAGAGAAGTGGAGGCAAGATGCCCTGGAAAAAATAATTGCGGACGTCAATATTGAAGTTCCAGATGTTCTTCTTGAAGGAGAAATAGACAAAATGGTAGCGGAATTCGAACAAAACATCGCTTCAACGGGAATGAATCTTGATAAATATCTGGAAAGCGTCAAAAAAACGATCGAGGGTCTTCGGGAAGACTGGAAGGAACCAGCTCTTCACCGGATCAAAGCAGCCCTGGCGCTTCAGGAAATTGCCCGGCTGGAAAATATCAGCCCGGAAAATTCAGAGATCGAAGAAGAATTAAATAAAACCTTGGCTTACCTGAAAAATCAGGCTGATGTCGAGAAAAATCTCGATATGGAAAGAATTTATAATTACACAAAAGGAGTATTAACCAATGAAAAGGTTTTTCATTTTCTTGAGAATTTATAGGCTTGATCCATTAAATCTACGACGTATATGCGCAAAATAGGTTTTTCTCACGGGGTCTTATACCGGGTGCTGGATGTTTATTCGAAAACTGCAATCGAAACCTATAGGAATTGCAGCATTGATGCCCTCGAGATTTGCTGCAACAAAACCGCCGAGGCAGACAAGCTAGAAAGCATTGCAAAAGAAGTTAGCCCGTTTCGCTACAAATCGATTCCTTTACCAACAGATAAAAAATACCGAAACGATGCCTCAATAATAAAGCTATTGGATAAGATTGAAAAATTCTATCGAGAGATAGGCGCCGATCTAGTTTTGGTCCATCCGGACGCTGTTGAAAATTGGACGATATTTGATCGCTATCATCTCAATTGGGCAATAGAGAATATGGACAACAGGAAAAAAGCTTCAGGAGCCTGGAAGATTTGGAAAAATTTTTTGAAGGCAGACCGAACTGGAAGTTTGTCCTAGACCTTAATCATTGCTATTCAAACGACGCGTCCATGCAATTGGCTGATGACTTTATAGAGCGTTTAGGCAATAATATTTTTTCGATTCATCTGAGCGGATACGTAGAGTATCATGAACCGCTATTTGAAACGAAACAAAAAATAATCCTCTATTATTGCAAAAAAACAGATGTGCCTATAATCATAGAAAGCACGTTTGATTCAATAAAGGATGTCAAAAAAGAGTACGAATACATAACCAAATATCTCAAAGAATAATTAACCCTTAATTCAAAATTTATGGATATTAAAAACCAGATTCTCATTCCTACTGTCATTGAAAAATCCGCCTATGGGGAGCGGGCTTATGACATATATTCCCGGCTCCTGAAAGAAAGAATAGTTTTCCTTGGCGGCCCGATCGACGACCATGTAGCCAATTCAATAATTGCCCAATTCCTGTTTCTTGACAGCCAGAATTCCAAGGAAGATATCAAACTATACATAAACTCTCCTGGCGGGCAGGTGAGTTCAGCCCTGGCCATATACGACACGATACAATATGTCAAAGCTGATGTTTCCACAATCTGCATCGGACTTGCGGCCTCAGGCGGCGCACTGCTTTTGGCTGCCGGAAAAAATGGAAAGAGATTTTGCCTTCCTAACAGTGAAATCCTCATTCACCAGGTAATGGGAGGAGCCAGCGGACAAGCTACGGATGTAGCCATCCACGCAAAACATATAGTCAAGGTAAAGGAAAGGCTAAATATAATCTTGGCCAAACACACCAAACAGAAACTGCTTAAGGTCGAGAGAGACACCGAACGCGATTATTTCATGAGCGCCGAAGAGGCAAAGACATACGGAATTGTGGATAAGATTATAAAGTAATCACTTCCTATTCCCTCGCAAAACATAAAACACCCCCGACTTAATGTCAGGGGTGTTTTCAACTTATCTGATAACTGATGCAATCAGATTTCTTCGTCCGAAGGCAAAGGCTTCCTTTTTGGTCGGCACATAGATATCAACATGGTTCCCTTTGATCGCTCCGCCACGGTCCTCACAAACAAACGTTCCCATTCCATCAATCTCAATTTTTGTTCCAAATGGGAAACTTGAAGGACAAGCCAGCGTTCCGCGATGAACTTTGATTCCGCTCGCCGTAATGCCATCCGACTTCCCGCATTCATCAGCTGCAGCCGTATAGGCGCTGGCGTTGATAGTAAAGCTTCCAGAAGGAAGATTATATTTTTTGCCGGCATTCAGTTTGCTGATTCTCTTGCTGTAAGCAGAAGAGATCTCAGGAAAATACGCCAAGGTTATGAAATTGTCGTTAACTGAAGTTATTTTATTGATCCCTGTTTTTGATTCCTGATCGGATTTTTCATTTTTCAATTTATTTTCAATATTTTGGTTTGATATATCTTCCGTACCAGCCTTAGCACTTACAGGAAGGCCTAAGGCTATGCTCAAGAGAATCGCACTAGCCAAAATACGCATGGAATAGATTATTAATGCTTACCCCGCACTTTTTCCTCGGTATAGTGCTGAGGCTAAATCCTTTGTTAGGGCTTCCTTGCCTCAATCTGCCTTGCGGCATGATTTTGGCAATTTGTTTTTCAAGCCAAGGCTCTCCAAACAAAAAAGCCCTTTTCAGGACTTAACGAGATAGTATAGCACGGATAATCTTGGAAGTCAAGGGGTGCCCCCTTCTTATCTTGACAGCACTGATGAGCTTATATTGGCTTATTTATAGGTTTTTTATCGTATCTTCAATTTATTCATCCGCGAATCTAAGTTGATATTTTTTGATTATAGTTGCTATGAGACTCTTTTATTTTATTGTTTCACGGAAAATAGCTTGTTTCACGCTATTATTGGCGGCAAATTTCATAATCTTTTTAAAATAACCCTTTCAGCCTCAAAAAAATATCCCCGCTTATCATTATCTTAGCTATATCTTGTTATTTTTTCAGTGACTAGTTATAAAATTTTTTATAGTATAGATCGACGTCTCTTATCCATTTAGCCGCTCCATTTGAAGTTTTGGCGCTGCATCGCTGGCCGCATTTCCAAAGAAGCATTTCCTGTGGAGTATCAACATTACTCGCTACCAGTTCTTCGATGCGTTCTCCCACCACTTTTACCGCTTGTCTTGGCGAATCAAAACAGCTATATCCGGACTTCGTCTGGTTATACGAACCGCGATAACCCCAATAGTTATAACAATCGCGTCCATTCTTTTTGGGAGAAAACATCCCCCAGTTACTTTCTTTTTTGGCGATTGCTATGAGAAAAGCAGCTACTTCTTCATCCTGCTTTGCAATATAGGGAGTCATTTTTTTGATCGGAAAATCGGATACCATTTTCTTGATATTCCTCTCCATTTTCGAAGGGCGTTGCGGCGAAATTTGCGCTATTTGCTTTTTTTCCATACCAGCGTCATAACCGCTAAAGCACTGGGTAATGAATATTAAGGATAAGACTATCAAAAAACCAAACAGGATATCCTCTGTCGGTGAAATATATTTCTTGGTTTTTTTGTTTTTTAATTTCATTCTGCCATCACTCTTAGCGCCGGGTCTATTCTTCTTAGTGGATATTTTTGACTTTTTGTCTTCAGACATTGGATTATATATTCGATAAATTCCTTATTTAAACGGCAAAAAACGGGCCTCCACCCGTCTTTTAGCTTCCTTACCTGTTTTGTATTATAGCACACTTACCAAAGGAAATCAAACATTTTTAACTGTTATTACCACATACAAACCAAGCGATTCTGCTTTAAGATATATCGAACCTAACCACCACCATTCATGCATGTCTCGGAGTTATTTTTATGGTAGAATTATAGAGAGAATTGCTTGAAAGCATATTATGGAAAAAATAAGCGCAAACAGCAAAAATTCGGATTCAATCGGCAGTGGCGATACGGGACTCGAATTGATATTTGGCTCGAACCAAGAAGATTTGCCGATTATTAAAGAGGACATCGAAAGCGTCAGCAAAAGCACGCTTCTTTATATAAGAAAAAACTATGCCATATTTGCCGCCTTTTTCCTTATTGTCATTATTGTTTCTTTTTGGGTATCTCTGCACTGGAAGGTATACAACCTATTTTTCTTTCCTGTTTTTCTAGCCTTTCTGGCCTATGGATATGTCCAAAAAAATATCAGACATGCTTTCATGCGGCAATTTGCCAAAGCAAATAATTTCAGTTACCAAAAACAAGCGCCCCTTGAACAATTTTCCGCGCCTTATCTTGAAATGGGGCACAGCCGGAAAATTGAAGACGTTATAAGCGGAAAATATCTGGGGCTTCCTATCTGTTTTTTTACCTTCAGCTGCACGATAGGGTACGGCAGGAATGCTAAACATGTCATATTTACTGCCTGCGAAATTCACTACAAAACCAATCTCCCAAGAATTTTCCTTGACGCCCTCCGCCATGATTTCCTAAATGCTGATATTTTTACAAAACCTTCATACGGGGAAATCATTTCCCTCGAAGGGGATTTTAACGAATACTTTACCCTGTATGTTCCGAAAGGATTTGAAAGAGAGGCGCTTCAAATTTTTGCTCCAGATGTGATGGCAAAGCTAATCGACAATTCAAAACAGTTCGATCTCGAATTTTTTGGAGACCATCTCTATATATATTCCTCAAAAACGATTGACACAAAACAAGACTTAAGCTCAATTTACAGCCTCGCCAAAATACTTATAACCGAATTGGCGCCAGTCCTCGAAAGATTGAAATGACCTATATATCCAAATCAATGAGACTATAAAAACTTCCTTCTGAAGGAAGTTTTTATTAGCCGATAATCTTAGACTAAAAACAGCTATCAGCTGGTAATAGACACATTTTCCTCGACTTTCATTCCGACCAGTTTTCGGCGATTTGCAAAGATAATTATAAAAGCAACAAACATATAAAGGCCGCTTAAGAAAATAGGGATATTATCTTTGATACTAAAAACAATTCCGGCAATAAGAGGGGAGAGCGTCATACTGACTGATTGAACGGAATTGGCTATCCCGATTATTTCTCCTTGGGATTCTTTTGGCGAACTTCCGACAATCTGGCTAGTCATCACCGCTCGTAGCACCGACTGACCGAAAGCGGTGATTGCTATGCCAATAATAAAGAATGCGAGAAAGTGTGTTCCCATAATCAAATAGCCGATCCCGGAGATCAAAACCATCCAAAATTCAATCGCCGGCTCGCTAAAATATTTCAGCCAAAAATGTTTGAGAGCCACGATTTGATTGAGGGCAATAATAGAACCCATGCCAGTGAAAAACATTCCAGCGGCAAAAGCTCCCATTCCGAACGCGCTATCGAGATAGAGAGCAAAGATTGATTGGATAGAAGAAGCGGCCATTATGAAGAAAAACCAGGCGAAAAGGCTTGGAAGGATCAGTTTATTCATAACTGCTCTTTTCAGAGGCAGAAGAGGATTCCATTCAAGTTTTGAATTTTTATTGAGCTCGGTATTAGTTTCATCTAAAAATAAAAAAGCGATTATTACATCAATAAACGCCAGGGCTGTGGCGAACCAAAAGGGGACTGACGTAGAAAAAGAACTCAAAAGACCCCCAATCAATGGTCCAATAATAAATCCTATCCCAAAAGCCGCTCCGATCAGTCCGATATTATGGGTTCTTTCCTTGGGATCTTTGGAAATATCCACCAGGGAACTTTGGGCTGTTGAAATATTGCCGGCTGCTATCCCGTCTATTATGCGACCGATAAAAAGAAATGCTATGCTTTTCGCTGAAGCAAAAACAAGCCAGCCAAGCGCCGTGCTTAAGATGCTAATGATCAATACCGGCCTGCGGCCGATCCTGTCCGAAAGTGCTCCGAGGAATGGGCTGCTCACAAAAGAACACAAGGAAAAAACGGAAAAAAGAAGAGTGACTTGAAAAGGTGAAGCGCCGAATGATTCGACATAATGAGGAAGGACCGGAATGATAATCCCCATCCCTATGACATTTATCAAAACAGTAAAAATAACGACTATTTTAATCTTTTTCATGCTTCAGATGAATTATGATATTTTATACTTCCGCGAACTTCAAGCAGGCAGCAACAGTTATTATAGCATGACAGGAAAGAATATTTCTAACCTACAAACAAAACAAAAAAATCCCGAGGGAGATTTTTTTGATTCGTGAGCGGGCGAGCGGAAGCGAACGTCGCTTCGCTCCTTGAAACCTTGCGGTTTCAATACTTCCACTCCGGGAAAACTTTCGTTTTCCCGACCCCATTCCTGTCCGATTCCGCTTCTCGTATCCAGAAAAACAAAAAATCCCAAAAGGGAATTTTCTGTTTCGCGGAGCGGGTTAGTTCGGGACGTTAGAACTTTTTATATGAAAAACAGAGAGGTTTTTTATATCCCAGAATTTGAGATGGTTGACAATCAATTAGTCAACATCCGAGAAAAAGTATAATCATCTCGTGCCTTGCCGTATGCCCTCTTCGATTGAGCTCCTGAAATAATTCCTTTCTTCCGGGGTAAAGCCTCTGCCGCGATGAGCAATCGTCCTTTCCTCAAGTTCATTTAATCCCTGCTCGACCAGTTCGGGCATTTTTTGTTCCCGCCAGCTCGCATTCAATTTTGAGAAAATCGCATCGATTTCTTCGGAGCTGAAGCCCTCATCGTGCAAAACTTTCATCCAGTTTGGTAAGTCATCGTCCGGAATTGATAATTTGTATTTTTCCTTCGGTTTTTCCATGTTTCAATAATAATACTTCAACTAAATTTTTTCAAATAAAAAATGCCCCACCGGAATTACCGATGGGGCGGCCCATACCTTGCGAGGTTATGGGGTTAATTTACTTTAGCGCCGAGCTGGAGAGACTGGATTGTCTCATTTTGCTCGACGATTTTGTCGCGGGCTTTCTGGAGCGCTTCACGCAGAATCTGCACTTCCTCCTCGCTTCCAGAGTCGAGCCCTTTGTAAGAACGATAGACCAGCCAGGAGATCATCGCGGCCATGGCAACGATCGTGAAGACCGAAACGGCCAAATCGATGATCCAGGCGCCGGACTGGACAACCACCGGCCGGTATATGGACACCAGCAGGAGCGAAACCCAGTGGCTCGTGCAATAGGGGCAGGATACGAGTTCTCCCAGCCATTCGTTGTGATCTGCCACCCAGTGCCTGACGGATTCGAAAATCCCAGCCTTTGAGATTGTGAGCGAGACTGCCGAAGTCGCAAAGGCGAGAATTACCAGAGACAGAAGCTGAACATTATTCATCGCCTTCTCCTTTCAGCAACGACAACGGTCGCTCTCTCTTTTTTTCTGTTGGCCCATGCCTAGCGCTTTGTCGATCTCGGCCAAGATGTCATTCACCTGCGGAACTTGCTGGCGCATATCCTGGGTTTCCAGTGAAGCGCCTGCAGAGCTGCTGCCGGGCCGCTGTGTGTTGGTTTTCTGTCTGTCAAATAGCATCACAGCCTCCTTTAGGCAATTCCTTGCCGCAGTTTTTGGATACTAACCACGTCTTCACGAAAATCACGGACGAACTCTGCGAGGTCATCGGCGTGGTTGAGATCAATGACCTCATTCTGGACCTGGTCAACGGCGCAAAGAATGTTTTCGGTCGAAACGCCAGTTGTCGTATTTTCCCGCAGGTCCTTCTGTAGAGCGATGGAGGAGGCTTGATCAACGATGCCCGCAATCATCGCTCCGCTTGAGAGGTTGCCGAGGGTGAATTTGATGACCTGGCCCTTGCGGTCGCCGTTCAGGTGGATGGCATAAAGCGCCCGCTTTTCCGCAAACAGCTCTTTGGTCGCCAGATCCGCCAGCTGTTCAACGCTGTAGCCGTTGGACAATGGCATATTCTTGAGATAAATCTCAAAGATGGAACGAGCACTATCGGGATCAGGGCGAGAAATACGCACCTGGCGGTCAACCCGGCCGTCGCGAACGACAGCGGGATCGAGTATGTCTGGCCGGTTCGTGGCCAGGAGCACAACCGCGCCCGAGTCTTCGAGGCCGTCCATTTCAGCCAGAAACATCGGAACGATGGTGCGCTCGATGTCCGAGCTGATTCCCATGCCGCGCTTGCCCAGGATGGCATCAGCTTCGTCAATGAAAATAACCGACGGGTAGCCGTGCAATTCCCTCTGTTTGCGCGAACGCTGGAAAATTTGTCGGATGGTCGCTTCCGCGACGCCTACATAGCGGTCGAGAATCTCTGGGCCTTTGATGTAGATGAAGCCCGAGGAGACACTGTGGCCGTTGTGAATGGCCGCGAGGGCGGTCGCCGTGGCTTTTCCCAGCATGGTTTTGCCGCACCCCGGAGGGCCATACAATAGGACGCCTTTAATGGGCTTCTTACCGTAGTATTTATAGATTTCCGGGTGGCGGAAGGGCAATTCAACGGCCTCGATCATTTGTTGCTTGGCTTCCAGAAGGCCGCCGATGTCTTCCCAGGACACGTTGGTTTCCATAGTGAAGGAAAACCGCTCGTCTTCTTTGCCCAGATTGCGAACGATGACGCTCGCAGAGGCATCCAGCAGAACCCGGTCGCCGACTTCCGGTTTTCCCGAAAGCGTGCCGTTGAGAACCACCCGGGGAGTGCCCTGATGGTCAACTTCGCTGGTTATTTCGTCAACGATCCGACGGACGATGGAGACTTCCCCAGAGTGAACGGGCTTGGCCACTTCCACGATCTGGAGGGTTTGCAGATTCAGCTTGACAATGTCGCCGGGCCGGATCGGGTAGACGGGGTCGAAGTCTTCGCGGCTTTCTCTTGTGAAAGGGAGGCTGACAACTTCGAGATCAACACCCCCCCCTTGGCTGGGAGGATTTCCGGTCCGATAATGATTGGAATATCCATCATCGAAACTTACTGCAACCCAACCGCGGATATCCCCTCGCCCCACGACGGTTCCTTCGCCCTCGTTTTGATGCGAGAATTTGCTGTCTTTCTTGATCTTGACACGGGCACCGGTAGGAAATTCTGAACTGCCCGAATCGCCGTGGGTATCAGAGGCATGAAGATTACTGCGACCCAGGCGTTGGAGCATTTCTTCGGGGTAGCGCAGTTCGATACGCTTGCCCTCGTGAGCCACAACGACGCTGATGAGCGCTTCCCCGTCGGAGATAATTTCGAGCGGAGGCCCGAAAAACCTCTTGACGTAAAAAGTTTCTTCGTCATCGTCTTTAAACCTGACTTCGATGTCGCCATCGTCGTCCAGGCCACTGGTGATAGTCCCAATTTGATCTTCATATCTGCCTCGCAGGATTTTGACTTTCTTTCCCTCTGCATAGGAGTCGGAATCATCGGGTGATCCTTCCAGCGGCTCCACTTGCCGTTCATCTTCGTGTTTGTCAAGCACACAAATATAGTGGGTGTCGCCATCCTCGAATCGGACATTGACATCGCCGTCGCCATCGATTTCTTTGACAATTTCCCCGACTTGTCCGTGATAATGATGGTCGCGTTCGTCCACTACTCGGACTTTGGCACCTTTCTTCAGGCGATCCAGGGAGAACGGGATAGAAGTTTTACCCACCGTGTCGATATAGAGCACGGTGGCGTGGACGAACGGAGCCGCAGTCAACTGCTCGAGGACCTCATTCTGTTCCTGGAGCTTTTCTTTGGCAGCGCCGAGGATCATACGGAGTTTCTCGTTTTCTTCAGAGGCTCCGGACGCGATCCTTCTGCGAATGTCGTCCAACTTGGAAATAGCCTGCTCCCTGCTCGCTTGAGTTTCTTGCAGGAAGTTTCCGATAACATCGGGAAGGTTATCCTTTTTCATCTTCTTCTCCTTTTGACCTTCAGTCCCTTTTGACCTGGGTTGAATTGGTTGTTGCGGCGGAGGGCAACTCAAGTTGCACGTCCACCGCGCGGTAGGCCGGATGATGTTCCTGATCATCAACGGTTCCGATCAAAAAAGAAACGTTGAGTCCCTTCGCCAGTTCTATGTTTCCGCGAACCGATGCGACAGGCAATTTCTTGCCGTCAAAGGAACTCCCCGGATCTCTGACCCGAATCTTCCAGATCGTATTTCCGGCCTCGCCTTGGTTGGCACCGATGACAAAACCTTTGACTCTTTGACTAGACAAAATTCTCACCTCCCTTTTTTATTTGACCTTTTGACTCATAAAATTGCGCAACAGCGCACCCAGCCGCAAAATATGGTTTTAGCCGGGTGCCTGCACCGCAAAATTATGGCTTATAATAGGTATTTTCAAGGTACCACAACAAGTCATTTTATATTAAAATTTGGCTTTTGTCAAGCGTTCGCTTGACAGGCCCGGTGAATGCAATTATAGTAATCTGTCAGCAAATGACCTCGCACTGCGAGTAAAGAGACAACATTTCCAATCCCAAAATACGAAGGAGGGCTATTGCCGTGTCAAAAGAGCTGTTTGACGGAACATTTTTGGGCGAGTTGTCGGGAGTCATTGAGAAAAATGAGTTCCAGGACCCCGGCGACGAAGTCAAGGCCGAGGAAAAGGCCGAAGGCGAGATGAACCAGCTGGAAAAAGCCGTCTGGACTCTGGCCAACAAAAAGGATCGGCTGGCGGGGATGATGGAGCTCAAAATCCGCTTCGACACGCCCGCTATGACCGAGAAGGAAATCCTACTCAATGAACTGATCCTTCTGAAGCACCAGGCCAAGATTCTCCGTGAGTTGATGTGGCTTCTGGTCAAAGAGCGCCTTAATCTTTCCGGAAAGAGCATTGGCATCCGGGGCAAGTTCACCATCGTGTCTTTCGAGTCCGAGGAACATCCCTTGTCCCGGCTCTTCCCCTTTCTCACCTGATCAATAACCTGTTCGGCAATGATTCCGAACTAAACCAAAAAGCCCAGTATTGGCGAGTAATCGCTCACTGGGCTTTTCTATTGATTTTTCTGTATATTTTGGTTAGAGTTGAAGAAATTACAATGACAATTACACAAGATGATGCTGGATAAAAAAATAAATCAGAATGTCTGGTGGGTTTTGCAAGAGATAAAAAAGGAGAGTATCGCAACTCCCTCTGATGAGTATGTGCGTTTTGAACCCGGACGGGACGACAACCTGCAGCCTGATATGAAAGAACAGAGACGAGCTCTTAAATTTTTAGAAAAGAAAGGAGCAATAAAAATAGCAAGGGAGCATTATCCGCTTGGAATGCCAACTCTGGGAGCCAATTTATACAACCTGAAGCCAATAACGTATTTTTTAGATATTTTACAGCCGAGGTTCGAAGAACTGTTCAGGGAATACGAAAACTCCAACGCTCCGCAGAAAAAATTTTCTGGTAATCTTAACGAACTCTGCTTCGATCCAATAACAAGAAGCATAGAAAGCGGTAAGCTCCCCTACATAAAGGACGAGCTTTTTTATTCTCTTTGGAAGTATGCTAATTCAAACAGGTTAGTCGGAAAACGTTTGATTTCGTTTATGGATATAGTGCCATTAAGACCCTCGGGAGATGTTGAACGTTTCGCAATTTTTGAATTTCTGAATCATTTGAAAGTATATAAGGTTGAGTTGGAAAATATATCTTTCCAAGAAGATATATACAAGAAATATTGCAAATCTGAACACGAAATAATCACAGAATACACGAAAAAACATCCTGCCACCAATTTTAGTAAGGCGATTAAGAAATTATTCCGCAATCAAGCCACATTCAATGATGTATATGATATATTCGGAGTATTCGGCGAGCTTATTCACTTTAAGCTAAAAATCAATGGCTTGCTTGAATTTGTCGAATTTAGTGCAAATCCAACAAAGAAAAACATTCTTCCGCTAACAAATCAAATAAACGAATATCTTCAGTGTTTTATGCAGGACAAGCTGTTTTCACCGGAGCTAAAAAACTCTTATAAATTCGCAAGACAAAAAGAAATTTTTCTTGACCAGATAAAAAACGAAGTGCGAGATTACGGATTGGATTTTATATTCAGGCAAGGCGACACTGTTTCAATTAGAAAAGGAAGCATTGCCAGTATAGGCAAAGACGAGTCCTATCTTTTCATACACACCCTAGCTGCTTTGGAAAAACAAGGTCTTTTTGAGGTGGAAAGAATTTTTATCACGGATATGGAAATTCCTCCGGAGGAGCAAACGGATGATTACAAAGTAAAGATTTTAGCTTCAAAAAAGTTGTTAGGCGAATATAAACAAGACACAAGTCCTACCTTGATTAGCAGCGAATCAGAGCAAGAGCAAGAAATTGACGAGGAAGAAGATTGCTTCAGTTATGATGATGGAATTACCACGCCTTACGAAAATTCGGATTCGGAATTGTTCATTCTGAAAACAATCTTGCTTTATCATAAACAAAGAGACGATGCCGGTTTCCTTGCGAAAGAACTCTCATATGACAACGACTCTATTGAGGAAATTTGTAAAGTCATAAACAGGTTAATCGAAGATAAAATTCTCTATTTATCAGCAAACACTCGACCGGAAAGATTAGATGAGAAAGGCATAGAAGGGATAGAGGCAAAAAGCGGCTTTATAAACTGGGAGCTTTGTTGAGCGATGAGGAATTTACGGATCAGAAATCCGCTCTTATGAAAGAAAAGTCCGGCATTCAGCGAGAGTTAAAAAACCTCGACGATCGGGTCAATGAATGGATTGAGCTCACGGAGCGAACTTTCAAATTCTCAACCTATGCTAAATTCTGGTTTGAAAAGGCAGACTACACCGGCAAAACGGCGATCCTGCGGGCATTAGGGTCGAACTTTGTACTAAACAGCGGAAAAGTCGAAATAACTTTGGCAAAGCCGTATAAAATCGTTGAAAAAGCGATTAGCAAACTAAACGCAAAATATCCTTCGCTCGAACCGAGCAAATTCAGCATAGAAAAAGCAAAAACAGCTCGTTTTCAAGCTGTTTCTGCACTCTTGAGCGGGCGAGCGGAATCGGACCGCCGTCTCAGCCTTGGCAAGGCCGTGTAATAGCCACTATACGACGCCCGCCTACGCTACGCTTCGGCGGATAAACCCGCTTATATACGTAGGCCTATATTCTTTGTGCCAGGCCCCAGAATCGAACTGGGCACACAAGGATTTTCAGTCCTCTGCTCTACCACTGAGCTAGCCTGGCAAATTTTGGTTTTAGGGTCCTCTGCTCGGACTTTATCCGCCTCCAGCGAGACTGAGCTAGCCCGGCAAAAAATGATTCTATGTGTTGTGGGCGCGAGAGGAAGCGAACGTCGCCTCGCCCCTTGAAACCTTGCGGTTTCAATACTTCCACTCCGGGAAAACTTTCGTTTTCCCGACCCCTTTCCTGTCCGAGTGGGCGCGAGAGGACTCGAACCTCTGACCCTTTGTTTGTAAGACAAATGCTCTAACCAGCTGAGCTACGCGCCCCTTTTCCGTTTGAGTGCCGTGGGGGAGACTCGCCCCACCCCTCACGAGAGGCGGGGTAAAAACTCCCACTAAGGTGCAGACGAGAGGATTTGAACCTCCACGGGATTGCTCCCACAAGCCCCTCAAGCTTGCGTGTCTACCAGGTTCCACCACGCCTGCGTAAAAAATATTTTAAATACTTGACCGCCTGCCTCGCTGCTTGTAAGTGGCGGGGTCTACCGATTCCCCGCCTCGCCGAGACGGCGAGTCGAGGCGGGCGGCACCACGGCTTTACTTATGAATAGCAGAGGAAGTTTTGAAAATATTTTATTTCTTCTCTTCGCTAACTGTCTTTTTCTCGACTTCCTTTTTTTCTTCCGGAAGGGAATTATCATGTTTTTCTTCAATGGAAATTTCTTCTTTTGCCACGAATTGATCCAATTCTTTCATTTTCAGTTTTGACATGCGAAAACCTTTTTTTCTAAGGTAATAAAGCTTTGATCGTCTTACTTTTGCTTTTTTTACCACCTCAATCTTGGAAATAGCAGGGGAATATAAAGGAATGGTTATCTCAACGCCAATATTAAAAGAAACCCGCCTTACAGTAACCATAGGAGAAGAGCTTTGTTTTCCCTTGATGGCAACGACTATGCCCTCAAAAACCTGGATCCTTTCCTTGTTTCCTTCGGTAATTTTTCGATGAATTTTTACGATGTCTCCAGTCTGAAGTTCTGGTCTTTGAGCAGACTTCCGAACTTTCCGATTGAACTCTTGCAGTTTTTGCATAAATAAAAAAATAACTTTTAAAAGCTAATTAATATTATAATTATTTGCCCCAAAAGTCAAGATATGTCGCTAAAAATGCGGGGCAGTCTGCTCTCGAAGAAGTACCGCTTACCATCCGCTCCATGAAAAGAAATGCTGCTGGAATGCAAGAACATTCTTGGAAATTCAATCTTTTTGTATTTTTTGAAAGTATATTTCTTGTCTCCCACTATCGGATGGCCGATAGAATGCAAATGAACCCTGATTTGATGCATGCGTCCGGTTTTCGGAAAAACCTCCAGAAGGGAATATTTGTCGAATTCCTTTATTTTTTTATAAAAAGTCAGAGAATATCTTTCTTTTCGGACGCTAATCTTGCCCCTCACTAGTGATTGTTTTCGAAAATCCTTCTTCGACCTTCCCATTTCTCCCTCTATTTCTCCCTTATTTTCCTTCATTTTTTCATGCACAAGAGCGATGTATTTTTTTTCTACCTCCCTTTCTTTGAATAAATTCTTGAGGTATTCAAACATTTTTTGGCTTCTCGCCACAACCATTACACCCGAAGTTTCCCTGTCCAGCCGGTGAACAATTCCGGGCCTAACTCCAGGTTCATCGCCCACATTGCTTATTTCCGGAAATTCTTCAACAAGGAAATCAACCAAGGTTTTCTCTTTGATCCCCACGCCCGGATGAACAGCCAAGCCGGCCGGCTTATCAATAATAATAAAGTCTCTGTTTTGGAAAATAATCTTTGGCGGATTTTTTTTATCCATAAGATTTTTGAGTGTGCCGGGGAGAGGACTCGAACCTCCATGGGTTGCCCCGCTAGCTCCTAAGTTTACCCGGCACTAATTGCAAGGCAATTCAGTGCAGGGGCTGGTGTGTCCCGCACCATTTTTTTATTTAATCATTTGGGTGAGAGAGGACTCGAACCTCCATGGGTTGCCCCGCTAGCTCCTAAGGCTAGTGCGTATGCCAATTTCGCCACTCACCCAAAATGGTGCGGGATAAATCTGCTCGATTCGCCGAGACGAGCGCCACCCCGGCATGCCTAATAACATTCCCCATAGTAAATTATATTCAAGTATTTATCAACTATGGCTAAATTAAAAGCCCCGCGAAAAGTTACGAGGCAATATTATTTCCAAAAATACTAGAATGTCGAACTGCCGCCAAGCAGAGATTCTACTGCTTGGAGGATTATATATCCCGATAGCCCCACAACAACTCCAATAATCGACCAGGTCATCTGATTCTTGGCTTTTTCAACTTCTCTGTCATTTCCAGCCACCATAAAGTACATAATCCCGCTGATCACAAAACTGATTATCGCCAAGGAAGCAAAAATACCCAGAATCCATTTCAAAAAACTATCAACAACTCCTTTTATTCCATTAGAACCGGATGGCAAGCCACTATCGGTTGGAAAAGTAACTCCGGATGCAGCTTGCGCGGGAATGAAAGTCGATACAAAAAAAAGAAACGATGCAAAGACTATAAATAACACGAGGTCAAAAAAAATATTATTTTGTTTTTTTCTCATGATTTTAAATTATTTTTTATAACCTGGAAAGGTTAGGTTATATTTCAATAATAACACAATTATATCTCTTGGACAAAAAAGAGGATAAAAAAACGACCCCCATAGATAGATAGAGAGAGTCGTTTTATATATACAATTCCCAGAATTATACCCCGATTTAAAATGTTGTATTTCCTCCGCCAAGCCAAGATTCAACCGCTTGTACCATAACATATCCAATCAAGCCTACAATCACGCCAACAATAGCATAGATCATTGCTTTTTTAGCTTTTTCCTGCATATTTTCATTTCCTGCCGATATCAGATACATAATACCAGCAATCACGAAAGCGATTATCGCGAAAACTCCGAGCAAAGCTAGTGCCCATTTCATGAAACTGGTTACAATATTAGTAATGGTTCCCGTAGGAAGACCGGTGTCTGGTGGCTTGGTAAACCCCGCCGCCATAGTAGCGAAAGGAGCCATGAGGACCCCCCATCTTGCCCACACGAAAGCTGTTTTAATTGTTTTTTTCATCACTTCACCTCCTTTCAGATAAGAATAAAAATGCTAATTTTTCTCAAATATTTATTATCCGCCAATCAGGCTTGATACCTGCTGGGCGATAATGAGAGAACCGACAGCAACCGCGGTTCCGATGATCGCATAGATGACCGTCTTTTTCCCCAGTTCATATCGGTCTTGATCTCCCGCTCCGGTAAACATCCAAATAGCACCAATCACCATTGCTATTATAGCAAGAGAACCCACAATTGACAAAAGAAGATTCAGCACATTTTTAGCAATTGTAGCCAGACCCCCCGATGTACTGCTTCCGCTTCCGAGAATACTCTGTATTTCACTCAGAATAACCGAGGATCCGATGACGATTGCCAGCCCCGCCATGGCGTAGATTATGGTTTTTTTGGCCCGTTCCGCCATCTCTGTACTGCCGCCGGAAAGCATATACATAATTCCTCCGATAACAATGAATATCACGGCGATTACTCCAGCGATCCCTTTGAGATAGGTAGATATGTTAGTGAAAACTCCTTGAATATTTTCTGCGCTGATGGGATTTTTGAAGACATTCTCAGCAGCTAGGGCATAACTTGAAACGATCAGCAGCAAGCAGATGGACGTTATAGTAATCAGAATGTTTTTTTTCATTTTGGTTTTCTTAATTATTTCTAAAAATCAAAAAGTGAGTTCAGTGATTTTCTCAGACAATCTTTTGAAGTAGAAATATAGACCGAAGTTGTCGAAGAGGGATGATCCGGGGGATAAATGTCTACAACGTAATTAATCGAACTCTTTTTTTCTCCCGGCAGGCTGACTTCAGTATAGCGAAATTCACCCTCTTTGAAAACTAGAACTTGATTAAGCTGCTCTTCAGTAAAATTTTCTTCCGGAAAAAGAACATTGCGCAGGTCTTTTAGCATATACGGCTCCCACTGGCGCATAGCTTCTTTCGCTTCGGAATTAATGCTTTCTATCTTTTGAGAATCACTATCTCCCAATTCAAAAGTCACACCGAAATCTTTTTTGCCATATTCGTTAGGGCAATAGAAAAAACCGTAATAATTCTCTCCGATCATAGTCGCTAATTTTTGATTGACTCTAGCATCGATTGATTCAAGAAATATTTTAAGATCCAAGATATTTCCTTTTCCGTCATCAACGGTAAACGCCTGGGAGATGCCATTATTTATATAATCCGGGAAAGACTTTGCATCCTGTTCGGTATATTCTTTATATGAATTTTTTATTTGCTCGGTATCGTTTGCGTTTTCCACCAAAATACTGCTCTCTTGCGGCAGTTCGACGGGCAAATTCTCAACTGCCTGGCCATCTGATCCACTTGGCTGGTTTTTTTTCTTATTAAAGAAAACCCAAAAAGTCACGGCGATTACAATCAGGATGATGAAGACCATGGCTATAAGATATGTTTTTTTCATCTTTTAAAAATATTAATTACTGGCATCCGCAATTGCCCACCGGACTTATATGGACGTGTTTTTCATGATCTTTTATCGTACCAACTCTGCCGCTGGGATAATATGTTTTCTTATTATATGCCGCAAAGCCTCCGCATGCTACCGCGGCATCTTTTAGTCCCGGAAGATCGCCATATAGGTCTGCGGCGTTTATTTGGCCAGCACATCCAGTTCCTCCGTAATGGCACGAATTTTCTATATGGACGCAAGGCGGCTTCCGATAATTAGATCCGGAGCAATTATCCAGGGCGCTTTTACTTTCAATAAGAGAAGCAGTCACCCCAGTTTTACCTTTTATGCATTTAAGCAAATCGTCCAAGGCTTTGGTTGTCTTATCACAAGCTTGAACTCCGCTGATTTTCACACCTCCGCAATCACCAGTTCCGCCCTCCGTCACACAACAAGTACTCGAGCTGGAACAGGAGTCCTTTCCAATGTCCTTTTCGCCAGTATTGCAAGCTGTTCCAATCGGTGTATGGGCAGCGTCATAAAACCGGCAAGTT
>Ga0172375_10003822_pt1 | contig 22605 bp, 25 predicted proteins | sample LakKiv1m_FD_114537 | JGI IMG/M metagenome (GOLD analysis project Ga0172375, IMG submission 114537) | Freshwater microbial communities from Kabuno Bay, South-Kivu, Congo - kab_092012_11.1m | ecosystem: Environmental > Aquatic > Freshwater > Lake | place: Democratic Republic of the Congo... | reverse complement strand
GCTTTGTACTTTTCATATTCGGGGCCGAAAAGTTTGGTCAGCGTTTCCTCTTCCAGCGAGATGATCAGTCCGTATTGCATTACCAGATAGGCAACCGCCAAAATGAGCAGCGGCAGCAGCCAGCGCCCACCCGCCAGGAGCAACATCCCGAAATAGATCAATGCGTTGCCGATGTAGAGCGGATTGCGGACATACGCGAAAAGTCCCCATGTGCAGAGCTCTTTAGCCCCGACCTTGCGGGTGCGGGTGCGCCCACCCGCGGCGCGGACGCCGTTCAGCCGAATCCACTCGCCGGTCAGAGCCAGCCCGGCTCCGATGATTGCCAGATTCAAGGTCATGTCGGACTGATAAATCAGAATTAGTACCAGCGGCACCGGCGTATAGCCGCGCATTTTGAAGAACAGTCGGCGAATATCCATTAACTAAGGCTCCTTAAATCGGTCTGAATACAACTTACGATTTGAATCGCAACTTCCAGAGCGCGTTTACCGTCGACGCCGCTGACCTTCGGCGGCTGGCCGGTCCGGATCGCGTTGACGAATGCGCCCAGTTCATCGTAAAGCGCGTTGCCTTGTTCGGTTTGCAACGTGTGGTAAAGAATGCGTTTCGACTGGCCGTTTGAATCGGGCATTTCTGTAATCTGGATCGTGTCGGCCGGCAGCGGACCGGTTTCGCGGGAAAGCGAATAAACTTCGGTCTGGCCTTTCAACATATCGATCGAGAAATAGGCGTCGCGTTGAAAAATCCGCAGTTTGCGCATCTGTTTATTGGAAATCCGGCTGGCAGTCACATTGGCCACGCAGCCGTTGGCGAAACGCAGGCGGGCGTTGGCGATGTCGATACTGTCAGTCAGAACCGGCGCCCCGGAGGCTTCCACCGCGACGATCGGGGCGCTGACCAACGCCAGGACGAGATCGATGTCATGAATCATCAGTTCCAGCACGACGGCCACATCCGTACCGCGCCCGCGGAAAGGTGCAATCCGGTGCGATTCGATAAACAGCGGATCTATGTGAAATTGTTCCAGATCGGCCAAAGCCGGATTGAAACGTTCGACGTGCCCAACCTGTAAAACCAGGTTTTTGGCTTGCGCCAATTGGATAATTTCATCAGCCTCGTCAAGTGTTTCCATGAAAGGTTTCTCGCAAAGCAGATGCCGGCCGCGGGCGATGGCGGCTTGGGCGACGCTGTAATGCGCATGCGTCGGTACCACGACCGAGACCGCCTCGCAATCGTCCAGCAATTTTTCCAGCGAAGGATATGGCCGCACCTGGTATTCGGTTTCGATGTAGGCCGCCCGCTCGGGATTGATATCGAAAAAACCGACCAATTCGGCGGTCGGCAGACTTTTATAATTTTTAATGTGCCAACGTCCGAAATTTCCGGCGCCGACGACTCCGACTTTAAGCATAATAAATAATCATTCTCCTGTACTTTTCCGTATCAGAATTTTAAAAAACTTGATTTTGCTCGTCAATATAAGGAAATTCTCCCACTTATGAAAAAAGTATGTTTAGCCAAAGGATCGGGGAAATGAAGAAGATATTGACAAGTTTTTTTCTGGGCATGGTTTTCCTGCTGATTCCCGGGAAAATCGAAGCGGCCGCCAATGTTCCGTATGCCGTCATTTTGCACTGGAATGACCTGCACAGCGCAAACATTCCTTATAAACCGGGTAAGGCCGATTATTTTGTGGGCGGCTATGCCAATCTGGCCGGTTACATCGACTCGCTGCGCCATCTTTATCCGCATGCCATTGTTCTGAACGCCGGTGATGATTTCCAGGGCTCGCCGGTCTCGAACCTGACGCACGGGCTGTCGCAAATTCTGATTTTGAACAAAATCCGTCCGTCGGCATTTACGATCGGAAACCACGAGTTTGATTATGGCATTCCTAATCTCCGGGAAACACTGGCGCGCGCCAATTTCCCGGTTCTGTGCTCCAACCTGTACGATTCCACCAAAAACGATTTATTAGTTAAACCGTACTTTATCGGTAATAACGGGATGCTGAACGTCGCGATCATCGGCGCCATAACCAACGATTTGCAGACCCTGGCGTTGCCTAAAAATCTCAAGGGGATCGGCATTCTCGATCAGGTAGTCCAAATCCGTAAATATGTAGCCGAAGTCGAACCCATTACCGATCTGATCATTCTTGTGACCCATAACGGTTTGGAGGAAGATAGCCTGCTCGCGACCCAGTTGACCGGCGTGGATGTCATCATCGGCGGACATTCGCATTCTTACCTGCGCCAACCAATGCAGGTCAATAATATTTTAATTTGTCAGGCCGGCAGTAACGGCCGTAACCTGGGTTACCTGAAAGTCGGGGTCGATAAGAACAAAAAAATCATTACCTCGTATAGCTATGAGTCGATTGAAACCCGTCTCGGAAAAGTGAAACCCTCCCAGGCCGTGGCGCAGGTGGTCGATTCACTCGAAGCCACGATTGCAGTCGAAATGGATAAGGTCATCGGGCAATTGGTCGCCGACTGGAAGCGCAACAGCCACGGCGAGTCGAATATCGGCGACTGGATTTGCGACGCGACGCGGGCCTACTTCAAGGCGGACATGGCTTTCATGAACAGCGGCGGCATCCGCAAAGACCTGAAAGCCGGGCCGATCCGCGTGCGCGACCTATGGGAAATTTCACCGTTCGACAATACCATCGAAAAAGTCGCAGTCACCGGCCGGCAATTGCAATTCATGATGCAGTACCGCTTGGACAATCCGCGCGACTTGTTGCAGGTTTCCGGACTGAATTATGCATACAATCCGGCTAAAAATAAAATCGTGCAACTAACCGTTTCCGGCCAGCCGGTGCGCGACGATAAAACCTATACTTTCGTTACCAATAATTTCGTAACCGGCCAGTTCGAACGTTTCTTCGGGATCGCGCCGTCCGCCGTGAAAATTACTCCGACCGATGTCGTCGGCCGGGATATTCTGATCGAGGCCGTCAAAGCCCAGAAATGCATCGACAGCCGGGTTGAAAACCGGATTGTAGAAAAGAGGTAAATATGACATCCAGTGACCGGGTTCTTTATAATTATATAATTCTGGGAGTGGCCCTGCTGGCGTTCGCCGTGGCGGTCGTTCTTGGATATTTTTACGTCGGTCTGATCTGCCTGCTGGTCGGATTGATTATCTGGCTGATCGCGACCGTGACCGGCAACATCGAGGGGCAGAACAATCTGATCGGCGTTGTCATGATTGCGGCCGGATTCGTTGGCGGGCTGATTGTCTTTATCGGGATCGGAATCCGCCCGAATATTTTCGGCGGGCATGAATTGCACGCAGAAGGTGTGGTGCTGGCGCTGGCGGTACTGCTGGTTTTAATGGCAATCGGCCTCGGTTTTCTCGGCTTAGCCAACGCCGATAAGAAAATCGCCTTTTTCAATAAGGAACTCAAGAAGTTCTACACACTTTACATGAAGGAGGATCATGAGTAAGCAACACCTCGCAATTTTATTTATTGCGTTGCCATTATTGGCGCGAGCACAAAATCTGCAGCTGAATTACGACTTCGGACGTCAGCATCTGACCTCGACGCTCGAGATATACAAGACTGACAAACTCGGCGCGACCTTCGCTTTCATCGATTTCGACTATAATCATAAAGGGTCATCCGGCCTGAAAAATGCTTCGCTGGCCTACGGTGAAATCGCCCGCTACTTCAAAATACCAAAAGTCAGTAATTTCTCGGCCACAATCCAGTACAACGACGGCCTGACCAATGCATTTTCCTTCAATCCGGTCTGGCTGGGCGGCGCGCAGTATGTTTTCCGGATTGGCAAGCAGACTTTTCCGGTCGATTTTTTAGTACGCAAGGAACTCAATACCGACGGCTTGACCTTTCAATTGACGTATGTCTGGTATTATCTCTGGCGCAAACTGGAAATCACCGGTTTCATCGATGTCTGGAACACCGGCGCGGACGCATATCCGGCCAAGAAACTCGTCTTCATCACGGAGCCGCAGTTCTGGTACAAGCTCGCCCCGGCGATTTACGTCGGCGGCGAAATCGAGATCAGCCGCAATTTCTCGGGTGCCTGGAGCCGGAACAAAGACTTTTGTGAAGATGAATTATTCGTTCTGCCGACGCTTGGAGTGAAGTGGGTGCTCTGAGATTCATTCGATTCTTACGAAGGTCTAACGCCGAGTATCAATCTCTACATCTCGATGCCTGTCCGGGCGGCGACGCCTTGCCGGTAATAATGCTTAATCTCTTTCATTTCGGTCACCAGATCGGCGGCCGCGATCAGGCGCGCCTCAGCCTTGCGACCGGTAATGACGATTTCGACCTTTTCAGGACGATTCTGGACGACATCCAGGAGTTCATCGACGCTGAATAAATTGTAATAAACCGCAATATTGGCTTCATCCAGAATTACTAAGTCAAATGTGCCGGATTGGATGGCGGTTTCGATTTCATGCAGGCCATTTCGGGCTAAGCGAATGTCCTCAGCTTCCGGTTTTTCGTTAATAAAACAGCGTCGGCCGAATTGTTTCAGGGTGATTTCGGGAGCCAGCTTGCGGAGGGTTTTGATTTCGCTGTACTCGGCGCCTTTGGCGAATTGGCCGATGAACACTTTGAGTCCGGCCCCGGCCGCCCGCAGCGCCAGTCCGAGCGCCGCCGTCGTTTTGCCTTTACCGTCACCAGTGTAAACCTGAAGAAATCCGCGCATGTCAATCCTTTTTGTTTGAAATCTGCCCGAAATTTAATTACTTATCGCTAATGAATGACAGATAAAATGAATTCGAAACCTAAAATAAAAATTCGTCTCGAACCGCTCGGCCAGCAGATTGAAGTTGCGTCCGGGACGGCGTTGCAGGATGTCCTGTTCGAACACGGAGTGGAATTTCCCTGCGGCGGGCGCGGTACCTGCCGTAAATGCCGCATCAAAGTTTTACAGGGCAATCTGGCCGTCAATGTGATTCAGGAAAAAGCACTATCAGCGGCCGAAATCGAAAACGGCTGGCGACTGGCCTGCCAATGCCAGGCAACCGAAGCGATAACGATTGAAATTGCTCAGATGGAAACGGCGATTCTGGCGGATGCCGGTCGGATTGCTAAATCCCGGCAGAGCGGCTTGGCGGTCGCGGTCGACCTCGGGACAACCACTTTGGTCGCCCAATTACTCGATTTGCAAACCGGCGAAGTGCTTGGTGTGGAATCCGCTTTGAATGCCCAGGCCCGCCATGGTGCGGACATCATGAGTCGGGTCCAGTTTGGATTGACTGCCGACGGAGCGCAAATCCTACAAAATTTGATACGCACTCAAATCGGCCAAATGATTACAAATTTGCTGAAAAATTGTAAATGCCCCCAGCGTCCGTTTCAAGGAATAAATATTGTCGGGAACACGGTCATGCACCATTTGTTCGGCGGGTTGTCGGTTGAGCCGCTGTCACGGGTGCCTTTTGAAACTGCGCTGGGAACTGAATTAAATTGGCGGGCGGCCGAAATCGGCTGGGATTTGCCAGACGATCCGGCGGTGAAATTCCTGCCGTGTCTGGGCGGATTCGTCGGGAGCGATATACTGGCTGGAATTTTAACGGTCGGAATGGCGCAAAGCACCGAGCCGGTGGCTTTAATTGACTTGGGAACCAATGGCGAAGTCGTAGTTGGTAATCGGGAGCGTATTCTGTGCGCTTCGACGGCGGCCGGGCCGGCTTTTGAGGGCGCCCAGATTTCCATGGGCATGCGGGCGACGACCGGCGCGATCTGGAAAGTCGGTGCAACCAACGGTCAACCCGAATCTCAAGTAATTGGCAATGTTCCGGCGCGCGGTATCTGTGGCAGCGGTCTGGTGGATGCGGTGGCGGCCGGCCTGTCGCTGGGCTGGATTAATTCGGGCGGCCGCATAACATTGCCGGAGCATGAAATTGTCGTACAGTCGCCGGTTGTAATCAATCAGGCAGATGTCCGCGAACTACAGTTGGCCAAAGGCGCCATTGCCGCCGGACTTCAGATATTATTGGCGCAGGCCGGGTTCCGGACATCCGACTTGAAGAGAGTTTACTTGGCCGGGGCATTTGGTAATTACATCAATGTGGAGAGTGCCCGTCGCATTGGCTTACTGGATTTTCCGGCCGATATGATCGAGCAGGCCGGCAACACGGCTCTGCGCGGCGCCAAAATGAGTTTGTCGGACGGTTACCGGGATATTTTAACGATTACGCGGCACATTCCGCTGGCGGCCGATATGCGTTTTCAGGAAATTTTCGCCGAGCAGATGACCTTTCCGGAATGCGATTATGAAAGTAAATAAATATTTAATCGTTTTACCTGTTATACTGGGATTGATTTGGGAGAGCTGCAGCCTGATGCCGGGTGGAAAAACGACCGGCGAAAAAGCCGGGCGTACTCCCGAACAAAAAGCGTCTGAATTTTACAGTCGCGGCCTGACTACCAACGGCCCGGCGCAACAGATAGAATATTTCTCGAAAGCGATCGAAATGAAGCCCGATTTTACGGCGGCTTATCTCGGTCGCGCCAATGTTGAATTCGGGGTGAAGAATTACAAGACGGCGATTAAGGATTATACCCGGGCATTGACGCTGAATCCGGAAATCTTGGAGGCTTATGCCAAACGGGCGGAGTGCTATGAACAACTACAGCAATTTGAAGCGGCGCTGAATGATTATTCCAAAGTGATAACCCTGAATCCCAATCTGGATTATGCCTATGCTAACCGCGGCCGTTGCTATGAATCATTGAAAAAATACAAGGAAGCCCTAACCGACTATGATAAAGCCGTTGGCCTTAATCCCGACCTGACGAATTACCTCAACCGCGCTAATCTGAATAAAACCCGCTATCGTTATCAGTCCGTCATTCAGGATTATAATCAGATTATCAAACTTGACCCGCAAAATCCGAATTATTACGCCACGCGCGGTTTTTGCCATCAGAAAGTCAAACAATACTCGACGGCGGTTAAAGATTACCAGCAGGCCATTAAACTTAAACCGGATGAAGCCGATTACTATTATAATCTCGGCTCAGCTTACTGGGTTCTGGGGAAGTGGAAGGAAGTAGTCCAGGCCTGGGAAAAGTGCCTGCAACTCGACCCGAATCACCCCAGCGCCCGCCAATACCTGTCACAGGCGAAACAAAAAGCAAAGAATCTTAAATAAGTTCGTAACCAAATATCAGACTCCTAATCAAAAGAGAAAAACATTAATCGTTTGAAAAGGGAAATCTAAGAATGAAACGAATCCTGATTTTGGGTGCCGGCACGGCCGGAACGATCATGGCCAACCGCCTGGTCCATAAAATCGACCGCCGGAACTGGCAGATTACAATCGTTGACGAACATCAGACGCATTACTATCAGCCCGGCTTTCTTTTCATGCCGTTCGGCATCTATGAACCGGAAGACGTTGTGCGCGAAAAATCGGCCTTTATTTCCCCAAAGGTCGAGTTTATTCAGGCCGCGATTGACACCATCAAACCGGAGGCCGGTCAGGTAGTTTTGCAAAACGGACAGACCCTCGATTATCAAATCCTGATTATTGCTACCGGCGTAAAAATCGCTCCCAAACAGGTGGCCGGGTTGACCGAGGCCGGCTGGCGCGAAAACAGTTTCGATTTTTATACCTTCGAGGGTGCGAAAGCCCTGTCGGAAAAACTCGAAAACTGGCCGGGCGGCAAACTCGCCATTCATATTGCCGAGATGCCCATCAAGTGCCCGGTTGCGCCGCTGGAATTCGCTTTCCTGGCCGATGCGTATTTTACCAAAAAGAAAATGCGCGAGAAGGTCGAAATCAACTACATAACACCGGCCAGCGGCGCGTTCACCAAACCGCGCAGTTCGGCGGTTTTGGGCGGTCTGATGTCCGAGAAACGCATCAACATCGTGCCGGATTTCTATACCGAACGAGTCGACGGCTCGGCCGGCAAGGTTTTTTCATACAGCGGCCAGGAAGTCGATTACGACCTTTTGGTGACGATTCCGACCAATATGGGCGACGAGGTGATTGCGCGCAGCGGCCTGGGCGATGAGTTAAATTTCGTGCCGACGCAGAAACACACTCTGCAGGCCAAGTCAAACGAGAACATTTTCGTGATTGGCGACGCTACCGACCTGCCCAGTTCCAAGGCCGGGGCCGTGGCCCATTTTCAATCGGATATTCTGACTGTAAATATCCTGAATCATATTGAAGGCAAACCTTTAGATGAAGGTTTTGACGGCCACGCCAACTGCTTCATCGAATCCGGTTTCGGCAAGGCTTTCCTGATAGACTTTAATTACGATACCGAGCCGGTCGAAGGGCGTTTCCCGTTTCCGGTTATCGGGCCGATGGCTTTACTGAAACAGACGCGTCTCAATCATTGGGGCAAATTAGCCTTTCGGCATATTTACTGGAATGTTTTACTACGCGGTCTGCCGATGCCCGGCATTCCGACTCGCATGAGTAAACTTGGTAAAAAACTATCCAAATAAATAAGGAGTATACTATGGCAACCAAAGTACTGGCCGGTGTCAGTGTAGATGTCAACGATGAGGGTTATTTGAACAATCATTCGCAATGGAACCGGGAAATTGCGGCCGCCATTGCCAAAGAAGAAGGCATTGCCGAGCTGACGCCTGCGCACTGGAAAGTTATTGAATTTTTACAGGCTGATTACAAGGAGAAGGGTGCCTTGCCGACTATCCGCCGCATTAATGTCGCCTGTATTCCGACCAAAGATTTTTACACGCTGTTTCCGGGCGGTCCGCTCAAAAAAGCCGCCAAGATTGCCGGCCTGCCCAAACCGGCCAGCTGTGTTTAATTTTTTCCACAAGTTCTTCGTTAATTAAGGAGTCCAAACTATGTCGGAAAATCTCGCAAAAATCAAGAAAGTATCGATTATCGTCTCTAAGGGTTCGCTGGATGGAATATACCCGGGGCTGATTATGGCGAACGGAGCCCGGATGGAAGGTATCGACGTCAACCTGTTTTTCACCTTTTTTGGCCTGTACGGCATTCTGAAAAAGTATAACAGCAGCATCAAAATCGCCACGGTCGGCAATCCCACTATGCGGGTGCCGGACGCCAAAGGTGTGCCGCTGCCGACTTTGGTCGGATTGATTCCGGGTATGTCGGCCTTCGCGACCTGGATGATGAAGCGCGAAATGGATAAACTCGACATTCCGCCAATCCCGGAAATGCTGGAAATGATTCACGACGCCGGCGGCCGCATTTTCGCCTGCAAGGCCACGGTCGACATGTTTCATCTGAAGCCGGAGGATTTCTGTCCGCAGGTTGAAAAAGTCCTGACGGTCGGCGAATTCTATGAACTTTCGGCCGGCGCGCAGATCATCTTTACTTAACAAAAACCACAAAGGCTCAAATACATATAAAGAATAAATAAAATTTTCTTTGTGTCCGGGTGTCTTAGTGGTAAAAAAGAGTTCTTTCAGACTATCCGAAAATTATTGAAATTCGTTCATGGCAATTAAGCTAAAAAAAGGATTAACGTTACCGATCAGCGGCGAGCCGGAGCAGGCTGTATATCCAGGGCGGCCGGTAACACGGGTGGCGCTGCTGGGGCCGGATTACGTCGGAATGAAGCCGCAATTTGCGGTGGCGGTCGGCGACCGGGTCAAACTCGGCCAGACGCTTTTTACAGATAAAATGTTTCCGCAGATTCGCTTTACGGCGCCGGGGGCCGGACAGGTCATAGCCATCAATCGCGGTGCCAGGCGCGCTTTCCTCTCGCTGGTGATTAGATTGGCTGGCGACGAGGCCGTTGAGTTCAAATCTTACTCTGAAAATGAAATGAACGGACTGACACGCGAAGCGGTGGTAGCCCAGCTGTTGGAATCCGGTCTGTGGCCCTCGTTTAAAACCCGGCCGTTCGGCAAATTGGCTAATCCCGAGCGCCAACCGCATTCGATTTTCGTGACTGCCATGGACACTAATCCGCTGGCGCCGGATATCGCGGTCGTCCTGTATGAACAGGCCGCCGATTTTCAGCGCGGTCTTACGATTCTATCTAAACTAACGAGCGGCAAAACATTTGTCTGTAAAGCGCCGGGCGCAGCGATTCCGGTGCCCGATATAAAAAATCTGGAAGTGGTCGAATTTGCCGGACCGCATCCGGCCGGATTGGCAGGCACGCAGATCCATTTTCTCGACCCGGTTTCGTCACATAAAACGGTCTGGAGTATTGCCGCCCAGGACGTGGCCGCTATCGGGAAGTTGTTTGTTACCGGAAAGTTGCCGACGGAGCGCATTATTGCCTTGGCCGGTTCGGCGGTTAAGAATCCGCGCCTGATCGCCACTCGCATTGGCGCCAGCCTGAGCGAACTGACTGCGGATGAATTATCCGAAGGCGACAATCGCATCATTTCCGGTTCGGTGTTTAACGGTCACATTACCGCCGACGAACTGAGTTTCCTGGGACGTTTTCACCAGCAGGTGAGCGTTATTCCGGAAGGCGGCCGGCGCCAACTGTTCGGCTGGCTGAGTCCGGGCGCGCGTTTATTTTCAGTGAAGAAGGTGGCCTTATCGGCTTTTTTACCGAAACGCAAATTAATATTCGATACCGATACGCATGGCAGTGACCGCGCGATTGTTCCGATTGGCAGTTACGAGAAGGTCATGCCGCTGGATATACTGCCGACTTATTTGTTGCGGGCTTTGGCGGTGGACGATATTGAGGATTCGGAAAAGCTCGGTTGTCTGGAATTAATTGAAGAGGATTTGGCGCTCTGTACATTCGTTTGTCCGTCAAAAATCGACCACGGGCAGAATCTGCGGCGTGTATTGAATTTAATTGAGAAGGAAGGGTGATGGGCGCACTTCGTACCGTCAAAAGCCGGACCGCTCTGCGGAAATTACTCGACAAAGCCGGCAGACCATTTCACCCAGGTGGGCGGCTGGCCGGATTATTTTACTTGTTCGAGGCCGCCGACACTTTCTTTTATACTCCCGGCAAGGTTACCAAAGGTTCGGTGCATGTGCGCGATTTTATGGACCTGAAACGGATGATGATTACCGTTTTTGTGGCATTGCTGCCGGCGGTGTTCATGGCGTTTTATAATACCGGATTACAGGCCAATCTGGTTCTGCACTCGCTCGGCTCGACGGCCGATTTCACCTGGCAGCAACGCCTGCTGCTGGCGCTGGGGCTGGATTTCAATCCGGAGAGTTTCTGGTTGAATTTCATTCACGGCGGGCTCTATTTTTTTCCGGTTTACATTGTAACCCTGGCGGCCGGCGGTTTCTGGGAAGTATTATTTGCGATAATCCGGAAGCATGAAATTGCCGAAGGATTTTTTGTCACCAGTCTGCTCTTCCCGCTGATCCTGCCACCGACGATTCCCTACTGGCAGGTGGCCCTGGGGATTTCGTTCGGTGTGGTGATCGGCAAAGAGGTTTTCGGCGGCGTCGGTTTCAATGTTTTCAATCCGGCTTTGGTAGCCCGGGCTTTCCTGTTTTTTGCGTATCCGGCGCAGATATCCGGTGACAAGGTTTGGGTAGCCGTGGACGGCATCAGCCGGGCGACGCCGCTGGCGCAATTGGCCGACCCGGTGACTACGACAGCGGCCAGCTGGAGCCAGGCCTTCCTCGGTTTTATTCCCGGTTCGATGGGTGAAACTTCGACTCTGGCTTGCCTGATCGGAGCCATTATTTTATTGATTAGCGGAGTGGGCAGCTGGCGTATCATGCTCAGTATTTTAATCGGAATGGTAACGCTTTCGACCACTTTCAACCTGATTGGAAGCGTCACCAATCCGATGTTTGCGGTAACGCCGCTCTGGCATCTGGTTCTGGGCGGTTTTGCTTTCGGAGCGGTGTTTATGGCGACCGATCCGGTTTCGGGCGCAATCACACCGCCGGGCCAATGGCTTTACGGTTTGCTGATCGGCGGATTAGTCGTCATGGTGCGCGTCTTGAATCCCGCCTTCCCGGAAGGTATGATGCTGGCGATTTTATTTGGGAATATGTTCGCGCCGCTGATCGACCGGATTTTCATTAATAAACACATCAAGAGGAGGCTGGCCCGCGATGGCGTCTGAAAGTGCTCGCAAGACAATTTTAGTGGCGCTGGGCGTCTGCATAGTCTGCTCGGTGCTGGTGTCCGGCTCGGTGGTCATTCTGCGGCAACGTCAGCAGGACAACAAGGAATTGGACAAACTGAAAAATATCCTCCAGGCCGCCAACCTTTATACCGATGATGCCTCTGTGAAAAGAACTATTCAGGAGAAAATCCGCCCGGTGTTGGTCGATTTGGCAAACGGACAGATTCTAAGTGAAAGTACTGGCGACAAACGTCTCGATCCGAGGCGTTTCGATCTGAAAGCCATCGCCCGCGATCCGGAATTGAGCCGGACGATACCAGCCGGTAAAGATCTGGCGCATATCGGCCGCCAACCGAAATACATGGTAGTTTACAATGTGATCGAAAACGGCCAGGTCGCCGGCTTGATTTTACCAGTGTATGGCAAAGGTTTGTGGTCGACGATGTATGGATTCATCGCTCTTAAAAATGACTTGCAGACCGTCACCGGTTTTATTTTTTACGAACATGGAGAAACGCCCGGATTGGGCGGCGAGGTCGACAATCCGCTCTGGCGCGCCAAATGGGTCGGCAAGCAGGCTTTCAATGAATCCGGTGCGCTGAAAATCGAAGTGATTAAGGGAATTGCCGATCCGGCCAGTCCGCTGGCGCGTTTCCAGATCGACGGACTATCCGGGGCAACTTTGACTACACGCGGCGTCGATCATCTTGTAAAATTCTGGCTCGGCTCCAACGGCTACGAACCGTTCCTCAATAACCTCCGGGCCGGGGCGGTGGCGCATGAATAAATCGCTGAAAATCCTGACCACCCCGCTGCTCAAAGACAATCCTGTGATTGTGCAGGTGCTCGGGATTTGCTCGGCGCTTGCGGTCACTTCGAAACTGGAAACCGCTATCGTCATGTCGCTGGCGGTTACCTTCGTCACGGCTTTTGCAAACACTTCGGTCAGCCTGATCCGCCGCCAGATTCCCGGCAGCATCCGCATCATCGTCGAAATGACGATCATCGCTTCGCTGGTGATCGTAGCCGATCAGCTGATCAAAGCCTTCGCTTTTGGCGTCAGCAAACAACTTTCGGTTTATGTCGGCCTGATTATCACGAACTGCATCCTGCTGGGACGCACCGAAGCCTTCGGCCTGAAAAATTCACCGCTGGCCAGTTTTCTGGACGGTCTGGGGAATGGTTTGGGCTACAGTCTGATTCTGCTGATCGTAGCTTCCGTTCGCGAACTTTTCGGTTCCGGCAAATTGTTGGGCTTTACGATCCTGCGTGCCAATACTGAAGGCGGCTGGTATGTCCCGAACGGTCTGCTGGTTTTACCCGCGAGCGCGTTCTTCCTGATCGGATTGATCATCTGGGCTTTGCGCACGATAAAACCGGAAACGGGGAAGGAATAAATATGCTGGAGCATTACCTGAGCCTGTTCATCAAGTCGGTATTCATCGAAAATATGGCGCTGGCTTTTTTCCTCGGCATGTGTACTTTCCTGGCGGTTTCCAAGCGCTTAGAGACAGCTGCGGGACTCGGAATCGCGGTTATCATCGTGCAGGCCATCACCGTCCCGGTCAACAATTTGATTTACCGGCATCTGCTGATGGAAGGCGCGCTCGATTGGCTCGGCCTGAACATCGATCTGACATTTCTCGGTTTGATAACTTATATAGGCGTAATCGCCGCCATCGTCCAGATTCTGGAAATGGTGCTGGATAAATTCGTCCCGAAACTGTATCACGCCCTAGGCATTTACCTGCCGCTGATTACGGTCAATTGCGTAATCCTGGCCGGGTCGCTTTTCATGGTCGAACGCGATTATACATTCGGTGAAAGTGTGGTTTACGGAATCGGCTCCGGAGCCGGTTGGGCGCTGGCGATTGTTGCTCTGGCCGGTATTCGCGAGAAATTGAAATACAGTAATGTGCCACCCGGTCTGCGCGGACTCGGCATTACCTTCATCACGGCCGGATTAATGGCTATGGCGTTTATGTTGTTTTCCGGGATTCAATTGTAACGGGAACGAATATGAGCAGTCTTGCCCTGATTATTTTAGCTGTCGGAATGTTCACCTTCATCGTGCTGGCGTTGGTCGGCCTGATCCTGCTGGCCAAATCCCGTTTGGTGGCGGCCGGCTCGGTGAAAATCAACATTAACGACGACCCACAGCATTCCTTCGAAGTGCCCATTGGCGGCAAACTGCTGAATACATTATCCGAACACAATATCTATCTACCATCAGCCTGCGGCGGCGGCAGCACCTGCGGTCTCTGCAAGGTGCGGGTTCTGGAAGGCGGCGGTACGCTGCTGCCGACCGAACTTTCGCATATTAACCGGCGCGAGGCGCGCGAAGGTTTTCGGCTGGCCTGTCAGCTGGCCGTCAAGGAAGACCTGAAACTCGCCATTCCAACCGAAATATTCGAAATCCGTAAGTGGCAGTGCGTCGTCCGTTCGAATCGCAATGTGGCAACTTTTATCAAGGAACTCGTCCTGGAATTGCCGCCCGGCGAACAGGTAGATTTCCGGGCTGGTGGTTATATCCAGGTGGAGACCGGGCCGTACCGACAGAGTTTTAAGGATTTTACGATAGAGGAGCGTTTTCGGAGTGACTGGGACAAGTATGATATGTGGCGTTACATTTCGGCCGTGGATGAAGAGGTTGTGCGGGCTTACTCGATGGCCAATTATCCTGACGAAAAAGGCATCATCATGCTGAATATCCGGATTGCCACGCCGCCCCCTGAAAAGCCGGACGTGCCGCCGGGCAAAATGTCGTCGTATCTCTTCGGGCTCAAGCCCGGCGAACGGGTGACGATTTCCGGGCCGTACGGTGAATTCTTCGCTAAGGAAACGGACAAAGAGATGGTCTTTATCGGCGGCGGAGCCGGGATGGCGCCAATGCGCTCGCACATTTTTGATCAACTCAAGCGCCTACATTCCCAACGCAAAATCTCCTTCTGGTACGGCGCGCGCAGCCTGAAGGAAATATTCTACCAGGACGATTTCGACCGCCTGCAGAGCGAATTCCCGAATTTTCGATGGCACGTGGCGCTCTCTTCACCCTTACCGGAAGATAACTGGAAAGGCCATTGCGGCTTCATTCACAATGTGCTGCTGAATAATTACCTGCGCGATCACCAGACTCCGGAAGAATGTGAATATTATATCTGCGGGCCGCCGCTCATGAACAGTGCCGTCGTCAAAATGCTGGACGACCTCGGCGTCGAGCCCGAAAACATTATGTATGATAATTTTGGATGAGAAAAGGAGAATAATATGCGTTTAGCCATTGACCTTTTACTCGAAAAAGACCGCCCGATGATCAGCGTGACGCCGGAAACCACCCTTTTCGACGCTTTGCAGATCATGGTGGAAAATAATATCGGCGCGATCGTTATCTCTGAAAATGACCGCGTGACCGGAATCTGGACCGAGCGCGACCTGATGCACGCGGCCGCCAAAGCCGACTTCAATCCGCAAACTGTCCTGATCAAAGATTATATGAGGACCGGGTTGAAAACCGTTAATTTCGACGAACCGATTTATAAATTGCAGGATCGCATCCTGGGGATGTTCGTGCGGCATCTCTTCGTAGTCAAAGACGAAAAGATCATCGGTCTGCTCTCGGCCGGCGACATTACTCGTGCCTGCCTGCTGGAACGCACCAAGGAACTCGAAAGCGTCAGCTGGGAATACTACGAGAACTGGCGCTGGGAGCGTAAAAACCGTTAGTTTATGCTGGTTTACTTTACGCTAATCGTCGGAATCGTGACCCTTGCCTTTGCCCTGCTGATGCTGGCGTTGAGATTCAGCCGTTACCAGGGCGAAAAACACGGCGATTCCTGCGGAACCGGCTGTCACTGCGTTGGCGGGTCGTGCCAAAAAGGCGATACTGAGTAATCGCTCGCGAAGTTCGCAAAGATTTTTTCCCTTTAAGCCAAATTATTAGAGTTTATTCGCGGTAAAAAATTATACGATGCGTGCCAGAAAATCTTCTGTCAGCGCCCGGCACAGGTAACGCCGGTATTCGGCCGTCGAGCGTTGATCGTTTATCGGTCGGACGGTTTGCTCAATATTTTCCGGAATGGCCGTAACTTTACCCTCGCGGAACAATCGTTCGGCTTCGTAAGCCCTGATAACGGTTGGGCCGACCGAACCATAAGCCAGGCGAATCTCATTTTGATCGGGTAGATAAAATCCCACGAAAGATACCTTCGAAAGTGAAAGTGCCTTACGCGGCCCAATCTTGCGATATGAATATTTATATTTAATCGGAATTTTCAGTTGTATTGCCGTCAATAGTTCGTCGGAACGAATTGTTGTCTTCTTCGGCCCGGAGATAAAATCGCTGACCGGAATTTGCCGAATACCCGTAGTCGATTCAAGTGTCAGTACAGCATCCAACGCATAAAGGATCGGCAGCGTGTCGGCCGCCGGAGAAGCATTGACGATATTTCCGCCGAAAGTGGCGGTGTTACGGATCGATGGGGAGGCAATCTGCGCCACGGCTTCCGTCAATGGCAGTAAGCTATCGGATGCTTTTTCCAGATATTCGGTGTATGTTACGCCCGCTCCAATTGTCAATATGCCGTTATAAAATTCTAATGACTTGAGTTCGGCAAGATGATCGATTCGCATAAAAGCCGCTACGCGATTGCGATTCGTCCGCGCCTGCACCAGTAGATCGGTTCCGCCGGCGATTGGTTGTACTGCGTTGTCGCTCAGCATGGCGAGGGCTTCGGCCTTGGTTGTTGGATTGTAATATTTTAAAGTTTTGTACCACATGATTATCGTAAGGCGTAAGGCGTAAGACGGGATGAGTTGGTTAGCATTTTTCGGTTTTCTTTAGAGAGGCGATCAAACCGTTCAGCATTTGTTTAACGGCATTAATTTTCTTTGAGTAATTTTCCTGTCCGGACAAATAACCAAGTTTTTCAGAGATAATTAGGAGAGTGTCAAGTTCTGACAGAGAACCAAGTGAAATGTATAAAAACCGGATATATTCATTTTTGTGATCACGGGAAGCTCCCTCTGCAATGTTGGATGGAATCGAAATCGCGGCGCGTTTCATCTGGGAAATTAATTCGTAAGTGTCTTCCTGAGGGAAATGCTGAGTAAGACGATAAATCTCGACGACCAAGTCAATACTCTGTTTCCAAACATCAAGGTCTTTATGGCTTCTTGGCGTATTTATCATCTTATTCTTCTCATTACTTTACGCCTCACGCTTTACGGCTAATGTCACGGCTTCCACGATTTTCTTATACCCGGTGCAGCGGCAGAGATTGCCCGAAAGGGCTTCCTTGATTTCCGCTGCAGTCGGATGCGGATTTTTCTGTAAAAGGGCATAAGCCGAGACGATAAAACCCGGCGTACAGAAACCGCATTGCACGGCGCCGGTTTTTGCGAATGCCCTGAAAAGTTCCGGGGCGTCGAGGCCTTCAATCGTGGTCACTTCGCGATCGTAACACTGTCCCAGCAGCACCAGACAGGAATTCACCGCTTTGCCGTCCAGCAGAACCATGCAGGCGCCGCATTCGCCTTCGCCGCAACCTTCCTTGGTGCCGGTCAACTTCAGTTCCTCACGCAAATAATCTAAAAGTCGCGTCGAGGGAGATGCGTTAGTCGAATAAGAAATGCCGTTTACTGTTATTTTCACCACAGAGGACATAGAGATCACGGAAGATTTAGTTTTAATTTCAGCCATTGATGACTCGATGAACTCCGTCAATTAGTTTATTGACATTAAAATTGATAAGAAGCCCTAAGGTTTTACGGGAAAGTTTAAGATACGATAAAATTTGGGCTGTGTGAATCGGTAAAAGAGTATCAACGGATTTTAATTCGACTACTATTTCGTTATCAATCAGTAAATCTAACCGGTACCCGCAATCAAGTTTTACGTTTTTATAAACAACCGGCAGAGTGACTTGAGATTCCACTTTCAGTCCTAACAGTGTTAGTTCGTACATCGGACAGGTTTCGTATGTTGATTCCCACAATCCTGGTCCCAGAGTACGGTGTACTTCAATCGCTGCTCCGATAATCTTTTCGGTAATCTTATTTAACTCTTCCCGTGTCAGCATTTTAATTAATAAAAAGTATTATCTCTGTGTTCTCCGTGCGCTCCGTGGTGAGTGAATTTTCTGATGTATTATTTCCGGCGTCAGAGGTATTTCATTAAACTCGACGCCCAGTGCATTTTCAACCGCGCCGACATAAGCGGCCGGAATGCCGACTAACGGTTGTTCGCCGACTCCCTTGGCTCCAAACGGCCCGCGTGAATACGTTTCTTCGAGAATAATCGTTTCCATTTCCGGCGTATCTAACGTTGTTGGAATGATGTAATCCGTAAAACTGGCCTGGTTCAGTTGTCCGTTGGTTTCCGTCATGACTTCCAGTGAAGCATAGCCGAGACCTTGCAGCGAACCGCCTTCAATCTGGCCTTCGACCAGAATTGGGTTAATCGCCTTGCCGATGTCGTGCGCCGCGGTGATTTTTTCGACCGTCACTTCGAAAGTCAGCGGATCGACCGCTACTTCCACGACCGCCGCCGCCCAGGAATAAATCGGGTAGGCGTCGCCGATAAATTTGTCATCGTCCCAAACGACGTCGTCCGGCACCCGGTAATCGCGGGTTGCTGTCAGGATTTCGTGATTCGATAATTTAGCCTTTTTTAAAAAATCACGCTTCGCAGCGGTAGCGCCGACCTGATTTAGCAAATCACTACAACATTGAAATATCAAACCGCCGACGATCATCGTCGTGCGCGAGGCCACCGTCGGGCCGGAATTCGGCACCTCGGCTGTATTGGGGACATTTACCTTAACCCGTTCAATTGGCAGAGCCAGCGCATCGGCCGCAATCTGGCGCATGACGGTGTTCATACCCTGTCCCATATCAACCGTAGCGATGCGGATCAGCGCCCCATTTTCATTTGAATAATCGACGGAAGCGGTGGCTTTGATGAGTTCCTCGCCTTTGCCGGTGAAGCCACAGCCATGGAAAAAGGTCGCCATACCAATGCCTTTCAACGGTTGACTATTACGCGGCTGTGCGCTATAGTCGTTGTATTTCTTGACGAAATCGGTCCGTTCGGCGACCACATCGATGGCTTTTTCCAGACCGACCGACTCTTTCAGCAATTGGCCGGTGGCCGTTCGGTCTCCAAGCCGCAAAATATTTTTTTTACGCAGAGTATACGGGTCAATCTTCAGGCGATAGGCGGCATGGTTCATCTGGGCTTCAATGGCGAAAAACGCCTGTGGCGCCCCGAAACCGCGAAATGCGCCCGAAGGCAATTGATTAGTTGCGACAGCCCGCGACAGCAAGCGGATGTTGGCACATTTATAGGCGCCCGGCGAACCCAAAGCCCCGCGCGCCAGAACGACCTGCGAAAGCGTACTATGTGCACCACCATTCAGCACAAAATCGATGTCCATCGCGGTAATGTGAAAATTTTTATCAAATCCAATGCGACGCACGCTCTTAGACGGATGGCGCTTGGTCGTTACACTGATGTCTTCGTGCCGGTCGTAAGTAATTTTCACCGGTCGGCCGCTTTTCAGCGCCAGCAGGGCGACATGTCCGGCTAATAACGAAGGGAATTCTTCTTTGCCGCCGAATGCGCCGCCGGTGATCGCCTGTTCGACGACAATATCATGCGGGTCGAGTTTCAACGCCGCCGCCAGACCTTTTTGAACGTAAAACGGACATTGCAGCGAGCCGACAATCTTCACACCATTTTGATAGGGAAATGCGACAATTCCCTGAGTTTCCAGATAAGCCTGTTCCTGGAAACCGGTCAGGAAAGTGTCCTCGAAAATATATTCACTGGCGTTAAAAGCCTTGTCCGGGTCGCCTTTAACATAGCCGTAGGTTTTAAAAACGTTATCATTCCCGAAAATCGGAGCGAAACGGCCGGATAATGCATCTTCCATCGAATTAATGGCCGGTATATCTTCATATTCAATTGTTATCTGAGCCACTAACTCCGGCAAAATATCCGCATCAGGTCCGGCTAATAATGCAATCGGTTCGCCGATATAATTGACAACATCCTTGGCCAGCAACGGCTGGTCTTTATTGAAAAGAGCCACGTAATTCTCGCCGGGAATATCATCCGCCGTGATAAATGTTACACCGGACGGAAGTTCCGGAACATGCATTTTCACGATTCGCGCGCGTTGTCTGGTCGAGCGAATCGTTATCCCGGTCAGCAAGTTCGGAAATTCGATATCGTTGATATATTTGGCTGTACCGTGCGCCTTTTCAGTCGCATCCCCCCGCACAATTGACTGTCCGACGTATTTAAGTTCGTGTTTGGCTGAATCCGGCATCAATGACAAAGATAATCGTTTCCGGTGAAAAAAGATAGAGGGATTTTTTACCATAGGAGGGTGCAGAGCAGACGAAGTATTTTTTAAAAATTTCAAAATTCAAATTGCAGTTTTATGATTTCAAATTGATTGATGAAACGTCCGCGATTATCTGCGTTAATCCGCGGCCAAAATTATCCTCTGTGCCCTCAGCGAGCTCTGCGGTCAATTATGCCTTTTTTCTCAAAGAATCCGTTTCGGTGTTATTGATTACACCGATCAGTTCACCCAGGATCGCCACAGCAATTTCGGCGGGCGTCTGGGCTCCGATGTTCAGGCCGATCGGCGAGTAAAAATGTTCCGGAATAGCGATATTTTCAGATGCCAATTGTTTGCGGATTTCCCCGACTTTATGCGCCGAACCGATCAGTCCAATATATTCGAATGATTTGCCGTAGGTCAGCAGTTGCCGCAGAACTGCGTAATCAAATTGGTGATTGTAAGTCATAATCGCGGCATAGCAATTGGAGTCCGGAAGCGCTTCCATCGGCAATTTCGCGAGGTCGCACAGGGTCAAATCCGCTTCGGCGAATTGCCGGCGCAATTCCGGGCGATTATCGAAAACCCGGACGCGAAAACCAATCTGCGGCGCCATCTTATAAAGCGCTTGCCCGCAATGACCGCCGCCATAAATAAACAAATTGCGCGCTGCCGGAAAATAATCGAAGAAGAGCGTCGAACTGCCCCCGCAGGACATGCCCAGCGTATCGAGATCATAGCGCTTCAGCGCCGGCTTCTGTAACCGGAAAATCAATAAAGCATCCCGAATCGCCGCCGCCTCCAGACTGCCGCCGCCAACTGTTCCAAAGGTTTTGCCATCTGGCATGACCAGCATCTTGAAGGACACTTTGCCCGGAGCGGCGCCGGCATTCTCCACGACGGTTACCAGGACACCGGCCTGACCGGATGCGGTTAACTGGTCAATCCTGTTTAATACTTCGTTCATATACTTTCGCCCTTTTCCATTTTTTTCTTCGGCATTTTACAAAGATAACCAGCACGAATCAAGAGCAAATTCCTTCGCAGAAAGTTTTTCTTGCCGGGTTTTCCATTTTTACCTAAAACATGTTAGTGAATACTAACTAACCTAAAGGCATATACAGAATGAAAGAATTTACCAACCGCCAAAAAGATATCCTGAATGCCATCGTCCTTGGTTTTCAAGATGATACGATCTGGGAATTTTTTGAAAAAGGCCTGGCTTCGACGATCCGGAATTTACCGGTTGACGAGATGGTTTCCTTGGTTATGGAATGCGGAAAAGTGGCAGTCGAAACCATGGCGCTCTTAGACAAGGCCAATACCAGTCCTTACGGAACTCCGGAAATTACCGAAGTCAATCTGGGGGTTGGTAAAAATCCCGGCATTCTGATCAGCGGACACGATCTGAAAGACATGGAAGAACTGCTGATCCAAACCGAAAACAGCGGCGTCGATGTATATACCCACGGCGAAATGCTGCCGGCCAATTATTATCCGGCGTTTAAAAAGTACCGTCATTTTGTTGGCAATTACGGAGGCGCCTGGTGGCAGCAAAATACCGACTTTGAAAGGTATCCGTCTCGGGCTGACGATTCCGGCATTTATTTCACCAAATGTTTTAAAAGTATTGGTCGGGAAATTCGACATTAAACCAATAACTGATGCGCCGGCCGATGTTCAGGCTATGATGGCTGGCCTTTAAGGAGGTTTACATATGAATATCACGGATATGAATACAAAAGAACTATTCTACAATCCGCCCGGAATCTTCGGCCGGAAAGTTTATAAATCGGAACTCACCGATATTGTTCACCTGACCATTGAACCGGGTCAGACCCTGCCCGCGCATGTTACTCCTGTGGACGTCCTGTTCTATGTTTTAGAGGGAACCGGAATTTGTGAAATCGGTCCTGAGCGGGAAACTGTGACTAAAGATTTTGCAATTGAAAGTCCCAAAGGCGTTCCGCATGCCTGGCATAATCAGAGCGACCGAAAATTAATGGTGCTGGTTATGAAATTGCCCGAGTTTCGATAATTCCGGGAAAGATTGTTGGTCTCTTTTTGAGGAATGGAGCGTTATCCGGCGACAAAAATGCCGGCTATTCCGGCCGAAGCATGTAATTTCTTGTGATGGTGGAAAAAAAGGCTCACCTTATAAAAGAGAAAAAAGAAAAAAGAGAGGTGAGCCATGCAAACAATCAGTTTACAATTCAATGTAGGCTATGATTTTG
>Ga0172375_10003821_pt1 | contig 22613 bp, 35 predicted proteins | sample LakKiv1m_FD_114537 | JGI IMG/M metagenome (GOLD analysis project Ga0172375, IMG submission 114537) | Freshwater microbial communities from Kabuno Bay, South-Kivu, Congo - kab_092012_11.1m | ecosystem: Environmental > Aquatic > Freshwater > Lake | place: Democratic Republic of the Congo... | reverse complement strand
GTTTTTCTAGCATGCCCTTCTAGTTTTAACGCTTGGTTCTCGCAGTCTAGATCGGTACATTAAAAACTGACTTTATTGATTTTACCTACAAGAAGATTAACTTGTATAACCAACAATCAATATTTCAATGAACATCTAGTTAAACTTTATATATTAAATTAAAAATGTCGTTTTTTGTCAAATTCATCCACTAAACTAAAGATTTAGTGGTTTTCTTTGACAGATGTTTATAAAAAAAAACCAGAAATTATATTTCTGGTTTTTTTATCGTCATAGAATATAAATCTTCATCTTCTTGTTTAGTTATGATCTTCCAGTTCTTGAAATATTTTTTTATTATATAAGTGTAGACGTTTATTCTTTTTTTCAAATGAGCTTTTATATAAAAACAATCTATTTGATTTTTATGCTCATCATAAAAATCTTTACAAATTTTAATAACAGTGTTTAATATGTTAAATGGTTCATTTTTATTCGTTAACACATCTTTTCCAGGACCTTTCAAAATAGATATGAGAGGACTTCTGTATTTTTTATCAGAAAATGAAACTGTTGAATAATTAGACGTAAAATCGTGGAGAATTTGAACATAATACTTAGTCTGATCTAAACTAGATATGAATTTATATAAATAAATATCACCACTATGCCCGTTGGATGAAAATAATTGACTTCTATCAACTTCAACTAATTCATAATCGTACGTCTTATCAAAATTAAATAATTCAAATGTCCTTAGATATTCCATAAAATTATATATTAATTATTTTACTTTTATATTTTTATATATAAACATAAATCTAATAACAAGAATGAAAATACTATCTGACGACCCATCAGCACAACCAGGATACCTTAAAGTAAATAAACTTACTTTACAGGGAAAGAAAAATCAGCAAGTAACAAGAGAATATCTTAACTCTAGGGACGCCGTTGCTGCGGTTGTGTATGATACCGTTAAAAATAAATACATATTTACCAGACAATTTCGCCCTGGTCCAAAAATGAAAATATTAGAATTGGCAGCAGGTATGTTGGATCATGCAGGAGAAAATGGAGTGGATACTATGAAAAGAGAAATATTAGAAGAGCTTGGTTATGAAACAGACACCATAAATCAAATAGTTAATCCATATTATTCAACACCAGGTAAAACAAATGAAAGAATGACCATATTTTTCGCTACTGTTTCTAGAAGAGTTGCTCAGGGAGGTGGATTAGAAAGTGAAAATGAAGAAATAGAGATTATTGAAATGACAAAAGAAGAAATAAAAAGAACAGAATTTGTTGATGGAAAAACTCTATTAGCATTATATGTTTTAAAATTAAAATAAAAATTATGAAACACATTAAAGACTTTAAATCATACTTTGTTATAAATGAAAAATCTGTCAACGTTGGAAACTTGTTGTTTCTGATATATTAATAGATAGACTCAAAGAGTTGGGTTTAGAATATCCTGTTTTGGGAGAAGATGAAACAAAAATGTTATATCTGATATTGATCCATATGGTGAAGAAAGGTGGTCATAAAATAAGAAAGTGTTGAATAATACATATATAGGTCATTAACAATTTAAAAACAACAATTAAAATGAAACAAAAAAAATTAGGACGTTGCGAGTTCGAGCTCAAGGGTTATAAGGTTATGCCTGTTATGAAAAGCGAAAAACCTTCAGGTAAATATGCTATCGTGGCTGGAAAATATTTGGTTAGTGAACCAATGGCTTTAAAAGATGCCATTGAAAAACTAAAAAACGAAAATTTCAAACCAGGTGAGAAAGTTAAAAAATTCTGATTTTTCCACTCAGGACATGTATGAATTTTATTCCACATCTTATAAAATTCTTATAAATAGTACATACATACCAGTGAGTTACGATTTTTTCAATGTGAAAAAAGCTGATTTTTCTAATAATAATTCAAACAAAGATGATTTAGAAGATATAGATATAGTTTGGTGGGAAAAAGGAAAATTAATTAATAACAAATAAATAATAATAAAATGAGAAAAGGTACAGTTGTAACAGTATTGATTTTAGTCATATTAATTTTATGTGGTGTTTTCGCGTGGATCGTGAAATTCATAACACCAGTTTTAATAATTTTAGGACTTTTACTAGCTTGTATAGGAGCTCTATTTTGGGTTTTGAAAACAAAATTTAAAAGTAGCTTGGAAAAGAAAGAAGAAAAAAATTAAATATTTTTTCTCCAAATATAATAACCGTCACGTTCGCCACTAAACGTGTACCCGGATATGGCGGTTATTATTTTTTTTAATTCATCTATTGTTAAAAGATTCTCAAAGGAGAATTTTAATTCATCTTTGCTAATGAATGATATAGGTCTTATGTCGATACCAAATATATTTAAATTGTTTGGAAGATTAGAATAAAATTCATTCATTGAAAGATTCACTATGTTGTTTCTAATAGTAGTTTCCAATTCTTGCTTGCCGAACACCATGGCGTTAAATTGAACACGACCATTATTTAGAATATCCCCAGTTAAATCATTGACTTTAAAAACATGTTTTTGTGGATCATCCATATCAATATAGTTTTCATATGTATTGAAAAATATTGATAATATATTTTTATGTCCCTTACCAGCTGGCTCTAATCCTGTTAAAAACTCGTCTAATTTTAATCCAGGTATAACTAAGCTTTCAAAATATCTTGTCCAATTTTTTATCATTTTATTCTATTATTTTATATTAGATATATGTTTTATTTTTGAAACAATGGCAACTAATTCGTCAAACAACGGCTTAATTTCTTCTAATTTTTCTTTTTCTTCTTCGTTGAATGAATATACATCTTTCCCAAATTTAACGAAATTACCACTATCCAACATTCTGTAAAACATGGACATTATTATTGTATTATTCATATTAGATATAAAATCATTAATAAATTTTTGCAAATTACTTTCTAGTGGCGGCATTCCATATTCTTCGTTTGTTTTATTATATTTCTCATAACTTTTTAGATTATCCATTTTATTTTATATTATTATCTCGGTAAATTTCCCAACTTAGGTTATTTATTTTAATTTATATATAAATAAAAATAAGTCATATTTTAACATATTTAAGTATAAATTACCTTAAATATGTTAAAATGATTTAAGACTTGATTATGCTAAAAAAGAAGAAATTGAATATCAACAAAGAGAATTGAGAAAAGAAGATAAATATAAAAATAAAAGAAATGAACACATGAGAAATAAAGAAAAACAGATCCTATATGGAAATTAAAAAACAATGTAAAAGATAGAATAAGAAAGGATACAATAAATTGTTTTACAAACATATCTTATACTGAGGAAAAACTTCATGATTATTTAGGGTATTCTATAAAAGAATTAGCAGATTATCTTTTCTCTGATATAAATATAAAGGATTATCTTGATAATAAATATGAATTAGATCACATAATTCCTTATAATAGATATTTTATGTTGAAAATAGGTGATACTGAATTTAAAAAATGTTGGAATATAAGAAATTTAAGATTAGTTTCAAAAGAAAATAATAAAAACAGAAAAAGAATAAACTTCCCCTGGGAAGAGATATTTCAATTAAATTTAATAGATTTATTACCGATTGGCCCTGATAAAATATGGGAAAATAATAAATCAAATATTATAAATAGGGCAGTTTCTTCCACAATCTAGTAATCTTTTCTTAAAATTTATAGTTTTTTCGTTGAACCATATATCTTTTAAAAAATCATTACATTCTATTATCGATAAGCCTTCATCCCAGTCTGGTGTGTTCGTAGCGAAGGAGCACGGGTAATAGGACCCCGTAACGTCTATATAACTGGAGTATATAGCCGCTTCACATGGTTCAACAAAAGTTTCTAAGTCTTTATTATTTTTGCGATCTTTAATGGAATTCAAAAACTTCATACTACCACAACTATCAAAACCTATTCTTATATTATTATTTATAGCAAAATCTACTAAATATTTAAACTTATCTTGGCTTAATTGAGTAAACTTATCTTTAGCATACCCTTTCTTCTTTAAAGAAAGAAAAACTATAGCATTTAAATTTTTAAGTCTTTCGTCGCTCTTTGTATCTTTTAGTGTTTGAATGGCGTCATCAAAAGTCTCTTCACTTAACATAAAATGTATATTTGTTTGACTAAGCCCTCTTTTTGTTAATTCATGAACAGCATTATATGTTAAGTCTTTATCATATTTAGAAACTGCGCAAGCTCCCATCATTGAAGATATTTTATCGAATAATTCTTCATTCATTCTAGCTCCATTAATTGTTATATTTGGAATAACGCCTTTCTGATGACAATATTCAACAATGTTCCATAAATCTTCATTGGCGTCAATATTTCCGATTCCAAGCGCCACTTGAGTTATTGTTGGTGGTAATTTATCTAATACTTTTTTAAAAGTATCTATACTCATATTATCACCTATTGAATTGTTTTCTTTGTAACAAAATTTACACACTGCTCCGTTGACTCCATTACATATAGTTGATATTTCTATATCAGCTATTTCTGGTAAACCAACATCTAGATTACCGTCATCTTCAGTAGTAGATCCCCATCTAACGAAAAATCCGTTGTTTTTATTAAAAATAAAGTTATATCTATCGCTTTTTAGGATTTTAAACCCGTCTTTATCCACTAATGAGGATAAAGAACCATCTTTTAGTTTTATTTTTTTCATTTCTTATTTTACTTGAGTGTGAACTCTACCGTCTCTCCAATAATTTTCTCCACCATAATAGGTGCATATTTCTTGATCTTTTTCTATATCTTTTATGGCTATGAATATAAAAAGTTCATTATCAGTATCAGTTTCCCATGTGGCGTTAGGTGTGTTTGAATGATTATAAATACAAGCGAATCCAAATGGAATAACCTGTTTTTCCCAATCCGTTCTTGGATAATTAAATCTATAGTCTACAAAAATTGAAGATCCTTCGCCTTTTGACATAGGTATAACCAAAAAAGATGTTTCCTCCAATATTTCTCCCATTTTTATTTTTTCTTTAGCAAAAACTCCCCATCCATGTATATCAGATTTTCTGACTTCTATTTTAGGATTAAATATTAATTTTTCTTTCATAGATTAAAAAATGATTTTGTAAATTAATATATAGCATAAAATAAAAATAGTTGAAAGTTGATGAAGAATTTTAAATCTTTTATTAGTGATGTATTAATCGAGGCTAATATCGCCACAAAAATAAAAAGAGACGATCTAAATTTAGGTGATAGAGTTATGACAACTGGAACAGAAGACAATATAAATATTGATTATAAATCTGGTAAGATAATTAAAATTGAAGATTACGGAAAAATATTAATAGAATTTGATAATCCATTTGACAAAAAACTACATGCTGGTTTTAATAATGTAGGCAAACCAGGGCACTGCCTTTATGTGTCTTTAAAAAATATAAAATCAAATGATCCAGGGGAATTTGAAAAAATAATAAAAAGAATAAAGGACGAAGAAAAAAATAGAGATAAAAGATTAAAAGAGAATTATAAAACTGGTGATGTTATAGTAGGGATAGGTAAATTTGAATATGATAGAGGTTATGGTGGATATCGTAATAACAATGATTTAGATATAGATGGTGAAGTCGGATTAGTTTTTTATGAATATGGTAACGCAAAAGAACCCAAGTTATACTGGGTTGGATTTTTGAATAAATTTAGTGATAGACTTAGATCAGACAATGATAATATGCCAAAAAATAAAGCTGGATTTATAGTGGACAAATTACACATGAGGCCAATTGAGAAAGATGAAATTGATGAAAATTTAAAAAAGGAAATAGAAAAAGCTAAAAAAGAAACGGACTCACTTGGAGAAACATACGAATTAAATGACATAGTTGTTTGTGATGGTAAAACTAATGGTATCGATTTTAAGAATAGAATTGGTATTATAAGAGAAGTGATTAATAATCAAGGTAGAGCCTGGAAAAGATATACAATTCAGTTTTTAGAGATGTTTAATGATGGTTTATATAATGTAAATAATATGATGTCAGACAATATTGGATATCAATTAACTCAGAGTATGGTAAGAAGAGCAACTGAAGAGGAGATAGCCAAATCAAAGGATCTTATTGATAAAGCCATGGAAGAGATAAAATCATATAATTACGATTATAAAGTTGGTGATTATGTTATAAATGTAGATGGCCAAATAGGTATGATATATCAAATTAACGGAACAAAACCAAGAGATAATTTCAGAATTGAATCCATAAATTGTTTTTATGGCAAATACAATAACAATTATACTTTAAACAGATCCTCAATATCTTTAATCGATGGCGGTGAAGAGATAAAAAGAAAATTAGAAAATAAAGAAATTTTACCATTTATGGCATCTAATACATTACTTATGTTATTGAATAGAAGTAAAATAAGAGTAAAATTGGCATTTACAAACATGTCATATTTTGATATAACGGATAACAGTAGTTCGATATCATATATAGCTTTAGATAAATTTAAAAGACTAGAAGGAAAAGAATATCCATATAAATCCAGATTTAGACAACAAATGAAAATAGGAAAATTCTTTAGAGTCATCAACGATAAATTAACTGACAAAGAAGTTGAAACTAATATTAACGTGTTTAGATCAAATTATGATATATATATAACTGGATTAGCTGATAAACTAAAACTAGTTTCTGGTGAAGATATTAGGTTCTGGTATAATGGAAACAATTACGTAAAAGGTGGAGGTAGTTTAAATGGTTCTTGTATGCAAGACAGCAATAAAGGTAGAGAAATGCAAATGTTTGTTGACAATCCAGATACTATACAAATGCTAACATTGATGGATGATAAAACTAAAAAATTACTTGGAAGAGCACTAGTTTGGAGGCTGGTAGTTCCAAGTGGTGGCACATTCATGGATTATATTTATACAAGATATGATAAAGATATAGAACTATTTAAGATGTATGCTGATCAAAATGGATGGTTCTCCTATGAATTGAAAAATGTGCCAAAAGATGGTGTAATTTGCGCTTTAAATACAGATAAGAAATATTCTATGGGAAGAGATGCACTAGATCATTTTGATAGTTTTAGTTTATATAATGGTAATTTATTATCTAACTCATCTATAGCTCGAGATTTTAAAAATCCATATCTGGAAAATAAACCAAAGCCAGAACCAAATTTTAAGATTAATATAAACGATGAAGTAACTTATAAAAAAGATAGATCCGCTCATGATAATAAGAATGGTAAAATATTAGAAATTAGAGATGATGATAAAATTATCATTCTATTTAATGATGGTAAAAAATTTGCGGCTAGTGCTAAATACGTTTATCCAAAAGAAAAGAAATAAGTAATGCCATTCAAAAAATTTGATAATGAAAGATATTTCGGAAAGTTATTCGCTATAAGAAAATTCAGACAGGATTATTCTGATTTTATCAATGGTTTGTTAAGAAGACTATATCAAACTGGTGGGAATTGGGGTAAATTAATACAAGACGGTAATTATGGTGTAATAAATACAGATTATGATTTAACAAAAGCTCCGATGAATAAAGAGGTTAGAGATTTTTATGCGTCTATATATAACAACACTGACCCAAAATGGTCATTATTAAATTATGTAAACACTAATTGGAGTAGTTTTATGCACATTGTGAATACAATAAATTATTGGATTCACACTGGTCAAATAAAAAATGAAGACCCTTTAACTTTTCAAAACAATTATTTTGAGGAACTAGATAGATTAAAATCAATATTGGCTAGATATGGTGAATTTATTTTCTTTCCTAGTGAAAAATTAACTTGTTTTTACAAAATAATGGGAGCAATAGCTACCACAACATATTATGGGAATTTAGGAGAAAATATTACTTTAAAATCTTTATCAAGACTTGGTAAAATTAGTGATGTTATTCAAAGCGAACCAGGTCAATTAAATGATATGTATAAAGGGATTGATATAAGCTTCAAATTAAATGGTGTTAAAAAGACATTACAATGTAAATCCTTCAATAATTGGATGTTTACTGATGAAAGGTATGTCTTTTTAAATATAAGCAATCCTGGATGGTATAATGTTGATTATTTTTCATTTGTGAGTAGAGGTAAAGGATTATTGTTTGTATTTGACACAAGAAAGAATGGTGTTGTATATCAAGAAAAAATAGGTTCATATATTTTTGATAAAGATTTATTGAAATATAAAGTAAGATTATGAAAAATTTAAAAACATACGAAGATTTTGATTTTGATCCGTCGGGAAGATGGTTTTTCCCGCCACAGGAACCACAAAAAAGTGACGCGGATGTGTCACAGAATATAAAAAGTGACGTGGACACATATGGTGAAGAAGTGTGGGATGAAAAAGATATATCTGATATAATTAAAGACTTGAATGAATATACCGATGAAGAAAAAATTCAAAAATTTGATGAGTTGTATGATGTAGCTTTGACAATTTTTAATGCGACTATAGAAGGAAGACTTGGACCAGAATATGCTGAATATGAGACTCATACTTGGGAGGATGTAATGGAATTATTGGCTAAAGATAAAAGAAAATTCTGGGATTACTGGAACGAAATTTATTAATAAGATATGAAAAATTATAAAGACTGGAAATATAATTCAAATAAAGTAATTATCAATTTTACAGATGATAGCTTGAATATAAATGAAAATGACATGAATAAAACCCTAAGACAATTCGCTTTAAACGAAGCCAAAGAGGGGATTTTAACAGAAGTTGGTAGAATAGATAGATTACTTAGAAGAATAGGGAGTGTACCACATACTTTAGAATTACTAAGAAATTCATTAATTGGAAATAAAGTTAAATTTGGAGAATTAAAATTAAGAGATGGAAATGTTCAAAGAAAAGAATTAAAATGCACTGACGTTGGATTAATGGCTGACAATGATGGTATAAATCGTTTTTACTTAATAGATGGTAATGGTGGAAAACACTTGATGGACACATGGTCTTTAATATCTTATTACAAAAAAATCAAAAGATTTTATGACGATATTTTAGATCCATATGGAGAAGAAAATTGGGATAATTGATATGAGTAAACTTATGAAATATTCCTTATAGGAAAATATAAAATAAAATCTAATCCAGAGCTTAGAAGTTATAGAATAAGAAATAAATTTTTTATAGATATTCCAATAGAAAAAGTAAATATACCTGATTAAAAAGTGAATGTGGTGGCTTATGATAGATTTTTCAGAAAATTAGCACAATTCCCCAAATTTAAATCAAGAAAACATAAAAATACTTTTACAATACCTCAATTTGGTAGATTAGAAAATAATAGAATTTACATACCCAAATTTAAGCAAGGAATTGAAGTAAAATTAGATAAAAGATAAGTTAAAGGTAAGATTGGTAAAATGAATATCACTAAAACACCAACTGGAAAATACTATGTATCAATATTTACTGAACAAACTATTGAACAATTACCAAAAACAAATAAACAATGTGGTATAGATTTAGGATTAAAAGATTTTGTAATAACAAGCGATGGTATAAAATTTAAAAATGATAGATATACAAAGAAATACGCAAGAGAATTGAAGAAGGCACAACAACACTTATCTCGTAAAGAAAAAGGCAGCAATGGGTTTGAAAAACAAAAACTTAAAGTTGCTAAAATTCATGAGAAAATTGTAAGTTGTAGATTAGACATTTTACATAAAGTTAGTAAAGAACTTATTGAAGATTATGATTTAATAAGTATTGAAGATTTGAATGTAAAAGGTATGATTAAAAATCTAAACATATTGCAGATGTAAGTTGGGGTAATTTTGTTAATCTACTTGAATATAAATGTGCTTGGTATGGAAAAGAACTAATTAAGATAAATAGGTTCTATCCCTCATCAAAAACATGTAATTATTGTGGCTGGATAAATCAAGAATTAAAATTTTCTGATAGAAAATGGACTTGTAAGTGTGGTAAAATACATGATAGAGACATTAATGCAAGTAAAAACATTTTAAAAGAAGGTTTAAAAATATATGGTGAGGGACTTGCCATTACAAAGGTGGAGAGTAAATCAGACTTTAGTAATAAAGCATACTCTATGAAACCCGAAACACATTAGTCTTTAGCTAATGTGTAGTTCATAATAACTCTCAGAAGATTGAACTTGATTTCTACATCTTGTAGAGCAATATATTTTACTCACTGGTTTATCTTCAATTTCTTTTTGACATTTTTTACACAACATATCTTTTTTTTTGTTTGTATATATAAAAATATACAAATTCATTTTTGTGAAAAAAATATAAAATTTAAAAAATAATATATAGTATAAAATAATAAAATATTTTATGAAAATAAGAACAGGTTTTGTAAGTAATAGTAGCAGCTCATCTTATTTATTGGTTTATATTCCAGAAGATTTCGATTTCTACAATTATAAAGAAATGTTATTAGATAGACAGAAAAAAAGTAAGTATAATATAGGAAATTATAATAAAGTATCAAAAAATATGGTTGATCGATTAATAAGAACCAGGCACATCTACGAAGATGACGAACCAGAAAGATTTAATTTATTATACGATTTTTTAAGTGATCTATCTGTGTTACATCAAGAAGCAATGGAGGATTGTGGTGTCATAGAAGTTCTTAGAAAAGAAAATTTTCTTGAACGATTAATAAACATCGAAACAAAAATTACTAAAGCTAATGTTGATTATAAAGATTTTTCAGAAAAAAGGAAACTAAAAGAAGAAGAAATTAGAAAGAAAACTATTCACCTAGATCCATACGGTGAAGAGGATTGGGATGATGATCTAGATTTTACTATAGAGTCTCATAAAATAAAAAGATTCAACGAATGAAAATAAGATCAGGATTTGTGAGTAATAGTAGTTCATCAAGTTACATTGTAAGTAAAAGCCGCTCATAAAGAAAAAATAAAAGTGATAGATCCTTATGGCGAAGAGGATTGGTTTAAATAAAAAAAGGGGAGTCAAACTCCCCTTTTTTTACTAAATTTATCAAGTATTTCACTTATTATCTTGTTTCTTACTATATCGTCTTTAGTAAATTCAAACAATCCAACTTCATCTATGTCTTTTAAATTTTCAAAAGCGAATTTTAATCCAGAGTCTTCTTCATTTTTAAATCTATCAATTTGATTGATATCACCAGATAAAATAAATTTTGAATTAAATCCTATACGTGTTAATAATGTTTTAATGCCTTTTATAGTCATATTCTGAGATTCATCAGATATTAAAATAGCATTATCAATATTTACCCCTCTAAGATAACTGATACATAATGGTTTAATTATTTCATTTTTCACTAGTTTTTTTCTAGTGTCTTCACCGACCATTTTATCAATTAAATAATAAATTGAATATAAGTAAGGATCTAATTTTTCATCCAAACTTCCTTTTAAAAACCCTATATTATCCTCAGACTCCACAATAGGAGTTATTATAAAGATGGTATTATACCCCTTTGATCCATCTTTTAATAATTCCAGAGCCTTGATTATAGATAAATAACTTTTACCCACACCCGATTCACCGACGCATATCGTTATCTCATTATTCTCTATGACTTTAACGAATTCTTTTTGTTTTTGATTTTTACACTTCAAATTTACCTTTTTTAAAAGAACTTGAGCGTACTGTTTTTTTGTAAAGAAATCCTCTTCTGTCACTCGTCTAGTGTTGTAAATAGCGTCAATCACATCTTCATCTGCGTTTAGAGCAGATAACATGTTGTTTTTTCTTTTACTCATATTAGTTGATGATTTTTTGTTCAAAAAAAAAACAAGCCGGCATTCTCTTTTAAAAAATTGAAACCGGCTTGTTAGTTTGAATGATCTTAATCATATTTCAACATTATATATTAATATTTTATTTCATTTTTTTAATTAAAATATATAAAATACACAAAAATGTGAATATAAAAATGGTTTCGGTTGAACCATAATTGTCGGCTGGGCAGGACTCGATCTTCAGGTTTAGAATCTGACGTTATACCACTTAACTACCAACCGTGTGACCGACAGACGGGACTCGAACCCGCAACCAAAACGTTTAGAGTGTTCTGCACTACCAATTTGTGCTACCGTCGGATATGCTTATCTTAATATAAAGATAAGCATTATTTTTAATTCAAAAAATTATTTGTAGAAGTCTCCTTTCTCATCTTTATATAATTTTAAAAGCCCATCAGCTTCATCTCTAGCTTTCACCCACTCTTTTCTAGCTTTTTGAATTGTTTCCTCTTTCAAAGATATTTTAATATGAACCTTTTCACCTAACTCAAAATATCTCGATAAAAGATTTAAAAAAGTGTTGACTCTTTTAAAAGATGGCTTCCTATTTATCCAAAAACAATATCTCTGAATTTTTTTCATTTGTCTTTTAGATAAGTTTGTCCATTTAGAGTCGAGATCTTTGTATATATCAAGATTTCCATCTACTCTGTAATTGTTTTCATCTGCCCATTTTTGAATTTTGTCAATGGTTTCATTGATGATTTTACTGATTTCATATTTGTTATAGGTGTACGTAACACCAGCTTTTGTCATTGTTTCCATAATTTAATTTTGTTTTTTATAATTAATTCATTATCTTTTATTTACAAGTCGATAATGATTAAACTTGGTTCTGGCTGAAATTACATAACCTATTATGGCGGCTTTATCTACGACATATCGTCCTCCTTTCTTTCATTGATTAATTCTTCCAGATAATCAAACCACATCTTTTCTAATAATCTCCAAGATATTTTTTTCTTATCTTCTTCTTTCATCTCACTCATATTTTTTAGAGATCTGATGATTTCTTCTGTTATTCAAATATTTTCTTGTTTTCCATGATTTTTTATTTTATTTTGAATTATCTTTATGATTTCAAGCATACTATCATCACTTAATAATCCAGACACAGATAGTTCCCCATATTTTTTATTTGACACAAAATAAAATGATGATTCATTTACATCTTTCTCTATGATAAAACCATATCTATAATCCTTATGAATCAACTCAAACCACAAATCTTCATTATCAATTACGACTATGATATCGTCGTTTATATTTTCAAAATTCTTGTTAAAAAAATCTCTGAAAACATTGATGAGATCATCATACTTTTTATCCAATTCTCTTATTTTCATAATTTTCTTTTCTTAATTTGTTATTTTCTTGTTTAATTGCCCAATATTTCCCTTTCCACATCTCCATTTCATCTCTATATCTATGTAGTTTCTTTTCTAATTTAGACTCTCTTCTCGCCCAATCTCTTTCTCTTGTTAACCACAAATCATAATATTGATGTAGTTGTTTTATAGCTTCTTCCTTGTCTATTCTCGAACATCTTGGGCTGTGCCCGTGATATGTTCCACATTCTTTACATTTTTTCATAATCTTCAATTTTTTTTTATTAAACCAGATTCGTAATCAGAAATAGGTGGATCCAATGATTTTCTATATTCTGACCATTTGTTACATAAATCATAACAATATTGTTTGATTTCTTTATTTAATTCTAAATATTTTTTAATTTGTTCTTTCATTTTATATTTCCTCCATTTTTACATAATTGTTTTTATCTATCTTATTTTCAGTATTATATTCCTTTAATAAAAGGGGCAAAGAGCTAGTTATCCTTCTTGACTTATCAGAAGGTTCAATACAAATAGAGGTGATCTCATCATCAATATCTGGTTCTCTAAATACAGAAAATTTAATGTTTGATTTTTCTAGTTTTGAAATGAGTTCTAGCAACTCTTTCTCGTCATTTACAGATAAGACAGCCAAATATGGATCTTTTGACCATTCTTTATAAATCTACGGAAATTTTTGTGAAAATAATAAAGCACTATGAATGCTTTGAGCAGTCTGATATCCAGGAGTGATATCTTTTCTTGTTACTACGCTAAGTTTGTTAATCTACGACATTTTTTCAATTATTTTTATTCACAACAATCAATTTTTTTGTCAATTTCTTTCTATAAAAAATAGTTCTCAAAATTATTGCTATGATAAATAAAGTAATCATTTTTTTATATAATCTCTCGTGTATTTTGTTTTACAAAAGTAAACATATTTTTCTAATAAAAAAATTTTTAGAAGAAATCTTTTATGAGTTTATCTTTTTTCTCTTTTTCCTTATTTTTTCTTCTTAAATCAGCTTCTTCGTTTCTTTTCCTTTGTGGGGCTTCTAACATATTTATAATTTCTTTTATATATTTTTCAGACACGTCTAATTTCAAGTCGTTTAATTTATAAAACTAATAAATTTTTCAAATATTTTTATAAATACTTTGGTAGGCACTTGATGTGACATACCCTCTTCGACATACATTTTATTACCAACTTTAAAAAACCCTTTACTTTGGAAAAATTCTATCACTAGATGAAAATCAACTCCGCCATTTCTTATTTTTAAATCTCTATTACCAACAAGCACCATTTGTTTATCATATATGGGAGCATCATAGAATTCTTTTGGCATTTTTTGAATAGTTGGAGCTAAGCTAGTTGATGCTAATGCTGGATTTAGCATTAAAGCTGGCACTCTATAATAATTAGAAAAATAAAATGTCATATAACCGCCAGCAGAATTACCTAATATGGCATCAAATTTTTGTTTTTGAAACTCTTTATTTATTGTTTCAAAAAGATTCTTATCTGAAAACCAATTAGCAACAGGAGTTACAACTTTATTTCCGTAAGACTCCATAATATCAGACCTATTACTAATAACAAATGGTAAATGATTACCTTTATCATCTGTTTCTTTTCTCAAACCTTGTATACTTATTATATTCATACTAAAATTCCACCTCCTATTTTTAATAATTTTCTTCTCAATTTTTCTACCACTTCATCATGTGTAAAATAACCATAATGATCCAATTCATTAAATGATTCAAATTTCTTAATTAATTTTCCATCTAATTTCCCATTTTTATACCACACTATAATCCCTTTATCTTCACACGATTTCATATCACCCATGTTAACAAACCAGTAATTACGTCTACTATCTTCGAAAATCCCACTATGTCCGATATTCAAATTATCAAATTCAACACAACACTCATCTTTTTTTATATCAACTATAGTGCCTTTCATTCCCATTCTAGCTGGGCCATCGTGATTTATCATAACTATTCTATCTCCAACTTCAAAAGATTCTTCTGAGCTCTCATTTAACTTTTTTTTATCGTCATCATAAAACGAGCTAGGTAATATTTTAATTCCCATACTTTTAAGTGTATACTCCATTACTATCAACAACAAAGTGCCAACCATTGGTAATGGTATAAGTTGTGTTGGTAAAACTACACCAATACCCTTTAATATATCCAACATTTATTCTCTAAAAAATTTCTTATCATCAACTGACACTTTTCTATCTTTCATATATTTGGCTAATATCTTGAAAGCTTTGACAATTTCTTTACTTTCGCCTTTAATTCCTTTTATATATCTAAGGATTTCTTTTCTAATATATGGTAAAGAAAATATATATCTTACTTCTTTTGCAAAATTTTCTTTCACTCTTAAAATGTCATAATTCAAATCTTCAAATAATTTCAAACTCATAATCTATATTATTTTATATAATTATATGTATCTAATACTAATTGTCTAGCTTTTTTAATAGCAAAATCTAATTTACCTTCTTTTAACTTATCATTAGCTTCACTATAATTTATATCCTCATTCATATAAAAAGCATTGATCAGTTTATATGGCACATCTATACCCATATATCTACATTGCCATACGATAGGTAAAATTGTATTTATTGGATCGTTAAATTTACCTATATTATATTTTGTCATACTTCCTGGTAATTTTCTATCTTTATAATCATCAGCCCCATCATCGCCATGAATATAAAAAGCCCCCACTTTTCCTTCTAAATGATTTTTAACCATTTTTTTATATTCTTCTGTCTCAGAGAATTTTTTTGTTTTTTTAGCATTTTTTACGTCATCTCCCCACAATTCTTTTGCTTGTTTTGTGGTTATTGTTAGTGAAGCGCAAACTAGTCTATCAAATAAAGCCTTCACTTGTGTTGTTACACTCCACCAGTTTATAGGAGAGAACACAATGAAAGCGTCGCATTTCTCTAATCTCTTATAGACATCAAACTCGTGTATGAAATCAAGGGCATCTTTATCTCCTTTAAAATAACAATCACAATTATGAACTAATATTCCTTCTGATATAAATTCGTGACTGTCTCTAACAATTATATCGTAAACTGGTCCTTTCCCAACCAGATTTATGGATTTTACTTTAGATGGTTTATTTTTCATGCTCTTTTTTTCAATTTTCAAAAGATTATCCAATTGAATGTTTTTATGTGGATTTAAAAAACCAATTTTCTCTTTAAAAATTTTTATGTTTTTCCATCCATGAATACTAACGAAACTAGCTCTTTTTAACCCTTTTCCTCTAACAATAGTTATTTTATTTCTATTATCATATAGACTACATTTTATACCTAATTTAAATAATAATAACTGGGCATCTCTTAAACATTCGTAACTAACATTATAAAGACTTATGCTATTCTTTCCAATTGATCCATCGGTTGAAAACCATCCGTTGAAAAAATTACCTAACTCTTCTTCATGACAATTAAATAAGATTTCTGGTAATCTTCTTTCATGAGCATTTTTGATTTTTTCAAATCCCATGTTTTCTCTTATAAATTTGCTTTCACTAACTATTAAATCCGAAAAAACTTCCATCACTTTTTTACCTTGTAATGGTTCTGATTTTTTATCGTAATATAATAAAGCACAATTATCATTCATTATACCATCTCCCCATAATAATCCACTTAATAGAAACATTCTATTTTCAAAAGTTTTTCCTGTTATGAAATTTCCGCCCAATATTGGTTCTGGCATAAAATCTCCTATTTTTATATCTTCTAATTTTTTCCATTCGTTTTCTCTATAATATTTCCATGAACTATTTTTATCTCTTTTTCTATTGTTAGATAATGTTTTAATATAATGATTTTTAGTGCATTTTAATGTTCTACCGTCAGTTAAGACAATTTTATAGATATCTTCATTTGGTGATGTCATACAAGATTTTTCAATGGATCCTGTTGATATTTCATCTCCATCTTTAATTTCTGATATTTTTTTAAATCCAAATCTTGTTTGAACTTTTTGTTCTCCATCTAAACAAGGGAAATGACAATGAGCCCCACCAGCTGTCGATATACAAGCTTTACATGGTTGAACTATAGGTTTATTATTTTCTATGGCTAGATCAATAATATCTAATTCTATATTGTCAGGTAGTTTCTTTAAAGCTTCTAATAATATTTTACTAGTCTTACTATCTTGATCAGGGCAATTATCTTTAGACCTAGCAGAACCAACAAATATTAATATTCTTTTTTTATTATATTCTTGTAGTTTTTTAACTTTCATTTTTTAAATATTTCTTCACTATTTTTCCACATTTTTTACATTTTTTAACTCTCATCATAACAAGTTCCATTGTTTGAGGGTCTACTATTGAATGAATTTCATTACGCCAATCATGTTCGTCATCATCACATTCTGGTTGTTCCCATATTTCTTCTCCATATGGATCTAGTTCACTATGAATTTCAAATATTTTAAAATTTGTTATCATGCTTTCTTATCATAATATTTCCAAACTTTATCTAGTTGTTTTTCGTCTTTTACAACAGATGTCCACCAACCACCTCCTTCTTTTTTAATTAATTTTCCATCTTTTTGTTTTTCCCATTCTGTTTCAATTACATCAATAACAAAAGTTTTTGGTTCGAATGGAAATTTTTTAATATATTGAAAACTACTTATTTTTTTACCATCTTTTGTTTTTACACTACCACCAGATGTAAATGTCACACCATTATTTCCTTTAAACACTATAGCATCTATATAATATGGTTTCCCATTTTTCCCGTTCTTGAAAACAGAAGATAATCGTTTATTTTGATATACTTTCTTATCATCAGATTCATAACCTTCACTCCATTCATCGTCTTCATTCATTACTGGTAATAAAGGTTTGAACATCATCAATTTATGGAGAGCATCTGTAATAGCTTTAGCATAATATGGAGCCGATCCGCCACTTTGACCAGATTTTGCAAACTTTTTAACCAACGCTCTCATCTCTGGTATGAAATCCGCAATAAGAGCTTTGTCCCCTTTATCCTTAGCTTTTTTTATTACCATCTTTGTTTCATCATCAAAATAACTCATTAAATCCTCATTAATTGATTCTATTTTTACCACGATCACTCCTTCGTGAAGTATGTCTATAAGTTTTTTATTGAAGTTATATTCTATAAATTCCGTAAAATTTTTCAAGATGGATTTTATTTTTTCTTCTATATATTAATTATTAAAAATAAAAAAAAGAGAATCACTCCTCTTTAATAATATAATTAATTTTATTAATATCAAAACTTTGAGCCATTATTCTACTCATTATAAGATCTAAATCATTATTATATTTTAATTTCAATTCTCTCAATCTGAGTTCCATATCAGCAAATACCAACACTACAAAATCAACATGTTTATAAAGATCTGTATTTAATAAAGCTGCTGATTCAACTAACACATTATTTTTGTCAGCACAAAATTTTTCAATATATTTAATGATATAAGGAACTGTTATGTTATTCATCTGGTTCAACTTATTTTTATCATTAAACAAAATATCTCCGAGTTTTTTGACGTTTATTTTACCATCAACATATGAATCAGGTCCAACATACATAACATCATTTTTAGCAATTTTATCGGTATCAATAACAGGAATATCGCAGATATAACTTTTACCTGAACCTATTCCACCCGTAATTCCAATTATCATTTGTCTAGTTTTTAACTAACATGTCGGCACAGAAGCTAGCACACCAAGAATCTGGTTTACTTTTAACATCATATCCAAATCCTCTTAGATATCCGACAGATAGATCGTGAACAATATAAGATTTATATTTTGGTTGTTTATTAAAATCTAAATGAAGCACAGGAATTTTCTTGTTCCTGTTATCATAAATATCATTCAGCGATTCATGAACAAAATCAGCGACCTCACGTGTGTATTCTACTTCATTCCATAAACGTGTGAACATATCTCTTTCTCTTTTTATACTAACTCTACGGTAAATAACGTGCGTTCCTTTACCAGGGCGTAAAAAGGATATCGCCGTAGCATATTTGGTAGATTTACCATTTTGATAAGAGTCTGTCCCAACATGAATTTGAATTTCAGGATATTGAGCATAGTACTCTCTGATGTAATTTCCAAGGTCATCTATTTCTTCCCCACCGAACAATTTGAAACCCTTCATTTTTATATAGTTAATTTTTCATTCATCAAAATTAATAAAATTATCTTGATAAAAAAAAATGATAGCTAGCTTATTAGCTATCATTTTTTATATATTAATATAATTATGTTAAATAGTTCTAATATAAGATAAATTTATTTTCCTTTCGTCTCTTATTATACTATTAACAGTAACTTCAACCTTTTGACCTACTTTTAAATTTATTTTATTTTTCAATAAATAGGTACTAGGTATCAACCCACTTGTTTCATCATCTAGCTGGACTAACGCACCGAATGGTTTTATGACTGCAACTTTACCAATTATATTATCAACACCATGAAAATATGGTTTACCACCCTCATCAATTCTAATTTTATCCCATAGAGATTCTCTTAAAATTTGAGTTAAAATAATTTTATTTTTTCTAGGTATGATATCTTTAACATAGAAATTTACATTCATACCTGGTTTTAGTGTTGCCCATTTTTCATCATTTTGCCATTCTATATTAACATTTTGTCTGTATATCATTCCAGTTAAACATGTTAAAAATTCGACAAAAGCTCCGAATGGTGTAGTGCCTGTTATGTGACCTTCATAAACTCTAGTTTTATCTTTCCCCCATTCCTTACGTAATTGTTTGATTTTGTTTGGTATAAGAGATTCTAAATATTTCTTACGATTAACAACATAGACACCCTTATCTTGTTCGAGTGTTTCGATCATGACCTCGAATCTTTGTCCAACTATAGATTCTGGATCATGTAATTTATTAACGCCAGCCAAAGTGTTTGGCATAAAAGCGTCAACTAGTTGCCCCTCCACATCTAATTCCAGCTTATATCCAGCTGGTTGAGATTCTAGTACTGTGGCATAAAAGAATACGTCCTCATTAAAACCATCTTTTACAATGTTGGATATATTCATTTTAAGTATATCTGTTATAGAACCCTTTATATAATAAGGATTATCTCTTATTTCAGAAATCATAACATCAATAGGATTTCCTATTTTCATGTCATCTAACATAGCTTGTTTGATGGTTCTTTTTTCTACAAATACATTGTCTTTAAAATTTATATCTATAATTATGTCTTTATCATTTATGCCTACTATATTACCACTTACTATTTTTCCCTCATCTATTTCTTTATAATTGTCTGTGGTGCCTTCCAATTTAGACAAGAAATACTGATATTCTTTTGATAAAGACGATATAAATTTTTTGTTGGTTGATTTGAAAACTTTGTTTTCGTTTTTTAGTTTTTCGTACATGTCATCAAATGGCATGCTTTTTAATTTTTCTTCTATCATAATTTATAAGTTTTGATATGAATTATACCTTCACGCTAAAAAAAAGTTTAAAAATATTAATCAGGTATATTCCATTTGTCTTTTTGCATATTACCCCACGAATCGACTACACCAGTATCACTAATATCAACGGTGGTTTGATATGATCTATTTCTTAAATATATTTGCCATCTAAGATTATTAATCTCTCCTATGGCTGTAGAATGTAGAAGTATAAAATCATTAGTAACCATATCTCTAGTATAAAAAACAAATTTTACATTGCTTTGATTCTCTACTGAATAGTATTGCCAAATCTCATAAGGATAGTTAATTGGTTCGTTATAATTTTTTGATATTATATTTGGAGCCCCATATTGTAAATATACTCTACCTCTATCTGTCTCATATCCCTTTTTAATCGATGTTGAATAATCATGATTAACAACATTAACGTTTCTCATATATTCATTCCAGCTTTTTTCTGGTTCGGTGGATCTAGCCAACCAGAAGATATATAAATAATCTTGCAAATCTTCTAAATTAGCATTGTTAATGTTGTTAAGAAAAGTTTTTTCCATATGATTAGATATAGGATAAGTACTCATAGCGTATTCTTTTAGAATATCGACATTAGTATATTTCTCTACAAAATTTTGTGAGTACCCAATAATAATTGATAAAAAAAACAATAACGTGAATAAAAGTTTTTTCATAGCCTTTATTTAAATATATGATAATTTTAATAATTTGTTTTTATGATCTTAGTGGATTTTCACTCGGATAAATAACAGTTTTTCTGAATTTTGTAGTTAAATCATCATTCAAATTTTCATATTCTGGTTTATCTCTTCTTTCCCAATAACCTTGACCGAGTGGTAAATCAAATGCGCTAGTAGAGAAAGCGTTCGGTGAGTTTCTAATTTCCCAAATGATATCTAAATAGTTGTAAGCAAAAGTAATACTGAACGTATTTTCACCAAAATCTTGCTTCTGATATTGTAGTCTTAATTCACCTTGAGCTTTCAATAAAATATTTTTGAATAATACAGTGTAAATTAAATCTCCATTCTTATCTAATATATTTAAAGTGAAATATGGTATGTATGGTTTTCTTGTATTTAAATAATATTCATCTAAAACCTCTTGCATCATAAAAAAGTTGGTGTGTGAATCTATACTTTTAAATATTATATCTAATTCGTGTTGATAAGTATCGTAAATATTTTTAGCTGATTTAAAATCCATTGTTTTACCACCATATAGTCTTTGTGTGACATTTTCATAACTAGTTGATGGAAATACTACTTCTTTAATAGTGGAGTTTAAATAATCTAACGCGTTATCATATGGCATTCTATTGTTATCCAAAAAAATTTGAAATTTATCATATAAATAAGGGGTTAAAAAATCTATGGGAAACTGGAACACGAACTGGTTGTTCTGTGAAGAGATGCGCATATTTTAGTTTTTTCTAGTATATATTAAATAAATATTTAGGATAAAATCCAAAAATTCTTCTATGATAAAGTATAATGTAGAATATCCAATACAAAATAAAGAAATATTTGATAAAGCTTTTATATCAGCATTAAAAATGAAAAAATATAAAGATACTGAACTTTATTATCAAGGTTCATATGAAAAAAATTTTTTAGAATTATGCAATAAATTAAATATTTTAAATAAAATAGATAAGAATTTAATATATTTTCCTGATTTCTACTATAAAAAACTAAATTTGTTAATAGAAATAAAATCTTTATATTGGTATAATAAACACAAGGATAGGAATATTTTAAAAGAAAATACATGCAAGGAGTTGGGATTTAATTATATATTGATTATGAATAAAAATTATGATGAATTTTTAAGTTTGCTTTAATGTTTTCTATGAAACATTATATCGAAATGATCTTTATGTCTTAACATTATATCATTTATATATTTACGG
>Ga0172375_10003818_pt1 | contig 22622 bp, 18 predicted proteins | sample LakKiv1m_FD_114537 | JGI IMG/M metagenome (GOLD analysis project Ga0172375, IMG submission 114537) | Freshwater microbial communities from Kabuno Bay, South-Kivu, Congo - kab_092012_11.1m | ecosystem: Environmental > Aquatic > Freshwater > Lake | place: Democratic Republic of the Congo... | reverse complement strand
TGGGATGGATAAAGCAATGAAATTGAAACCATCAAATCTGGGTTTTGTTACTTTATTCTTCGGGTTATCAGGTACTGCAATTGCATTGTTATTTATGTATTGGACTATGTCCGTTGATTACCCAATGGTAATTGGAGGTAAACCATTTTTTGCTCTGCCGGCTTTCATCCCGGTAACTTTTGAATTAACGGTTTTATTGGCTACTCTTTCAACTGTAATTGGTATGCTCGCTTTTTTCTTTAAACTTCCCGCAAATAGTCATCCCTTACACGACACTGATTACATGCAAAATGTTTCTAAAGACAAATACGGAATATTTGTGGAATCAGCCGATCCGTTATTTGATGAAAATAAATTAAGAAATTTATTTAAAGATCTTGGGGCAATTAAAACTGAAGATATTTTTATCCCCGAGAAAGAAATCTTTCCGGTTTTTCAGCCAAAATTTCTGATTTTATTATTTATTACTGCATTGGTTGTATCCGGCGGAACTTATTTCACCTTGAACAAGCTTATGTACACTTTGCCATTCAATTGGATGATGGATCAAGGAAAACTTAATCCGCAAAAGGGGAGTGTACTTTTTGCTGATGGATTTGGAATGCGAAAACCAGTCGAAGGAACGGTAGCTCGGGGATTTATTCCTTATCCTTACAAAGGTGAATTGAATCCTTCACAAACATTAAGTAACCCATTGCTGCCGACTAAAGCAGTTCTGGAATTAGGTAAAAAGAAATTTCTAACTTTCTGCAGTCCTTGTCACGGAAATTTTGCTGATGGTGACAGCAGATTGCATGGTCAATTTCCAAATCCACCCACCTTACATTCTGAACGAGCAAGAAATTTTAGTGATGGTATGATATTTCATATTATAACTAACGGACAAAATGTAATGCCTTCTTATGCATCACAAGTTACATCTGAGGAGCGCTGGGCAATTATAAATTATGTAAGAGTACTTCAGCGTTCAAAAAACGCTTCTGATTCAGATTTATTATTGAGTAAAGAGGAGAGTTCGAAAAATGTCGCAAAATAAATATCTGAAAAAAGAACTACCAGCAAGTTTAAATAGGATCGGTTGGATGCTTTTAATTATTGGTGCAGCATTGGGATTGCTCGGATTTTATGTCGATCATTCGAGGGCAGTATTTAGTTATTTAGTGGCGTATATGTTTCTGGTCAGTTTGGGCGTAGGCTCTGTATTTTTGTTAGCGCTCGAATATGTAGCGGGGGCTGATTGGAGCGTTCCCTTTAGAAGGATTATTGAATTTACGGGTTTTATTACACCTTTTCTTTTAATCCTTGCTATTCCACTGTTATTTAATTTGGAGGAATTATTTCAATGGGCACAACCACAGATTGTAGCAAAGGATGAAATACTTACGGGCAAGTCACCATATTTAAATACTGAATTTTTTATTATCAGAGTAATAGTATTCATTCTTATCTGGTCGGCTTTCTATTTTTTAATGAGTAGAAATTCACTTAAGCAAGATTTGAATGGTGATCAAAAACTTACCAGAATAAATATCAAATTGTCTGCAATATTTATCCCATTGTTTGCCTTAACTATCTCCTTTACATCATTTGATTGGATGATGAGTTTGGAGCCTCATTGGTTTTCAACAATATTTGGCGTGTACTTTTTCTCAGGGACTGTGATTGCTGCACTGGCAGGTGCAACAATTTTTGCAATCCCCTTAAAAGAAAAAGGATATTTGCATTCTGATTTGAATAACGAGCATCTTTTTAGTTTCGGCGCTTTACTTTTCGCATTTGTAAATTTTTGGGCATACATTGCATTCTCTCAGTATTTATTAATATGGTACGCTGATCTTCCAGAAGAGACAACTTGGTTTTTAACAAGATGGCAGGGAAGCTGGGCTTACTTTTCTATTTTGTTAATTGTAATCCACTTTTTAGTTCCCTACATAATTCTACTTTCGCAGCCGGCTAAAATGAATCCAAAGCGATTGAAATTTTCAGCAGTTTGGTTATTGTTTGCTCATCTGTTTGATCTTTTTTGGTTAATAATGCCAAGCGTGCAATCAATGGAACATGGGTATATTTTTAGCTGGATTGATCTGGTATTTCCAATAGCTGCTGTAGGAATTGTTATAATACTCTTTACCTTAAAAGCTAAGAATAATAATCTAATTCCCGTTGGCGATCCTAAGTTGCAAAAGGGTTTGAATTTTCATTTATAATATTAAGTTGATAATATGATTGAGAAAATAAAAAATACATTTAAAGAAGTCTTAGACAATCCAGGCAAAATTCTCGGAATCAGTTATATCTATGTAATTATAATTGGAATTCTTATCGGTCTGTATTATGTCACACGGATAAATGAAGTTGCTAAACAAAAAATTCCAGGTGTACTACCCGATACTACAAAAGATACTGACCTAGTTTTGATGGAAGCGAAAAGCGTTCCCTCAATTGATCTAAACGTAATTTCTGTGGCGAGCCCTGAACAAGTAGAAAAAGGCAAAACGTTATTCCAGACTTCTTGTGCATCATGTCACGGAGAAAGCGGTCAGGGAAATGGACCAGGTGGAGCAGCATTAAATCCCCCTCCACGTAACTTCACTTCTCTTGATGGCTGGAAAAACAGTCCTTTGCTCAGCGGCATTTACAAAACACTTGAAGAAGGAATTCCAGGCAGCGGAATGATCTCGTACAATTTCTTAAGTCCCGAAGACAGATTTGCACTGGCGCATTATATACGGGGAACCTTTTTGAAAAATGCACCTAAAGACACTCCTGATGAATTAGCAGCGCTGGATGCGGCATATAATTTATCACAGGCTCAAAATCTTCCGGCGCAAATACCTGTTAAAAGTGCAATGATTATTTCGTCAAGCGAAGCTGAACGAAAATCCGAATTAATTCAAAAGTTATTGTCTGAGATTTTGAATAGTTCCGAACCTGGAGCGGAATTGTTAAAACATAATACTTCCGAAATATCGAAAGCAATTACAGTCCTGATGAATGATATTAGCTGGAAGGATAATCAGAATCGATTCGTCAGCTTAGTAGTGAATGAAGCAAAGCAAAATGGATTTAGTAATAAAGTTTTTAGTTTAACTGCAGAAGATTGGAATCTGTTGTTTAACTATGTAAATCAAATATTTTAATTCGATATGAAGTTTCCATTAAAATTAATTTTCATTTTATTTTGTTTAATGAATTCCACTTTTGGAAATGATAAAAAAATTGAAGTGGGAATTGATGAACAGTTGGGGAAATATATTTCACTTGATAGTAAATTCAAAAATGAATCGGGCGAAACTATTCTTCTAAAAGATTTAATAGACCGACCTGTAGTCATAGCATTCGTTTATTATCAATGCCCGAGTATTTGCAATCCTTTAATGCTGGAAATTGCTGATGTTGTTAACAAAGTAGATCTAAATCTTGGCGCGGATTATAAAATTATTTGCATAAGTATAAATGATGATGAAACTTCTACAATCGCTGCATCTAAAAAGAATAATTTTTTAGGGATGATTAATCATAAAGTTAACTCAAATGCCTGGGTGTTTCTCACCGGAGATAGTACAAATATTTTAAAGTGTACGCAATCAGCCGGATTTTATTTTAAAAGGGATGGTGCAGACTTTGCTCATACGAGTGCAATAATTTTCCTTTCTTCAGATGGAAAAATTTGCAGATATATATTTCCGGATTATTCTGACAGCCGGGGATTTGGAATTTTGCCTTTTGATTTTAAAATGGCGTTGATGGAAGCATCCGATGGAAGAGTAGGTACGACTATAGCGCGAGTTTTACAGTATTGTTTTAGTTATAGCCCCGAAGGTCAAACTTATGTTTTGAATATTACAAGGATTTTTGGCGCTGTTATAATTTTGATCGCAGGGGTTTTTATATTTTTTGTAATTAAATTAAAACCTAAAAAATTAAAGCCGAGGATTACTTAAGGATAAATATGGCAAGTGATGTTAATGAATTAAAAAATAATGGAAGAGAACCAAGTTATCTTGAGTATAAGGGAAAACATACTGGATTACTTGGATGGATACTTTCGACCGATCACAAAAGAATAGGAATTCTTTACCTTACAGGTTTGATTATCTTCTTCCTTACCGGGATGACTTTCGGATTTCTGATGAGATTAGAACTTATTTCGCCGGGGAAAACAATCATCGATCCGCAGACTTATAATTCGTTTTTCACTTTACATGGGGTGATAATGATTTTTTTGTTTGTTATCCCTGGTTTACCCGCAGTTTTTGGAAATTTTTTCCTGCCAATTCTGATCGGAGCTAAAGATGTTTCGTTCCCACGAGTCAATTTGCTGTCATGGTACTTGTATATCATCGGAGCGGTTTTAGTCCTGATTTCTCTATTACTTCCTGGTGGTCCGGTTGATACAGGGTGGACATTTTATATCCCTTATAGTGTTCGAACCGGGACAAATGTTATGTTTGCTTTGTTTGGTGCTTTTGTATTAGGATTCTCCTCGATACTTACTGGATTAAATTTTATCACTACGATTCATCGTTTAAGAGCCCCTGGAATGGGTTGGTTTAAAATGCCATTATTTAGTTGGGCACTTTATGCCACCGCTTGGGTTCAGGTGCTTGCCACACCGATTGTTGGAATAACACTTCTGCTAGTTGCTGTGGAAAGAGCATTTGGTGTTGGTATATTCGATCCTGCACTTGGCGGTGATCCTGTACTATTTCAACATTTGTTTTGGATTTATTCTCACCCAGCCGTGTACATTATGATCCTGCCAGCGATGGGGATCGTTTCTGAAATTATTCCTGTTTTTTCTCGCAGAACTATTTTTGGCTACAGGTTTATTGCTTTTTCAAGTATCGCAATTGCGTTATTTGGTTCATTAGTCTGGGCACATCATATGTTTACAGCAGGAATGAGTAACACTTCGCAATTTGTTTTTTCGCTTTTAACCATGGTAGTGGCAATTCCCAGTGCAATTAAAGTTTTTAACTGGACTGCAACACTCTACAAAGGTTCTATTGAATTAGCCCCCCCAATGCTTTATGCTCTTGCATTTATTTTTCTATTTACGATTGGAGGGTTAACAGGGATAATGCAGGGAATCCTGACCGTTGATATTCAGGTTCACGATACTTCATTTATTGTTGCGCACTTTCACTATGTAATGTTTGGCGGAACGGGTTTTGGTATTTTTGCAGCAATGCATTATTGGTTTCCCAAAATGTTTGCTCGAATGTACAATCTTACAGTTGCCAAGATTGCTTTTTGGATTGTCTTCATCGGCTTCAACACTCTATATTTCCCCATGTTCATTATGGGCTGGCTAGGAATGCCAAGAAGATATTATGATTATCTTCCCGAATTTCAAACTTACCATGTAATTTCAACAATAGGTTCGTGGATTTTAATTTCTGGCATTTTATTAATGTTTTATAATTTTTATAAATCATTCCGTAGCGGCAGAAAAATTACTGAACAAAATATTTGGGGAGGGGAGACAATGGAGTGGAAGGTTCAGACTCCGCCAATTTTAGAAAATTATCACGAAGTTCCAACTGTTACGGATGGTCCTTACGACTATAAATTTAATGATTCAATAAATCTTAAAGAGGAGGTAATTAATTGAGCAGTCAAGAGCACTCTGTAGCTCATGTTCACCGCGATGATGTAGCCTCGCGAATGGGAATGTGGTTATTCTTATTTACTGAATTGTTATTATTCGGAGGTATGTTTTTTATATACTCGGTTTATAGATTTACGCATCAGGCTGATTTTCATCTTGCTGCAAAAGAATTGAATACGGTGATGGGTACGTTTAATACTGCTATTCTTTTAACAAGCAGTTTGACTATGGCTTTATCAATTGCAGCAATTCAGAAGAAAAACAAAAACCTGTCCATATTTTTTCAGATTATCACAATTGTACTTGCGCTATCATTTATGGTTAATAAATATTTTGAATGGACTGCCAAATTCCATCATGGTATTTTCCCTGGCTCCCCTGAATTGCTCGATAAACCGAACGGTGAAATTCTTTTCTTCGGATTGTATTATGTAATGACAGGACTGCACGGGCTCCACGTTATAATAGGAATGATTTTAATCGGATATATGACACGATTGACTAAGAAGGAAATAATAACGCATGACAGTTTTGTAAAATTGGAATCAGCAGGATTGTATTGGCATCTTGTTGATATAATCTGGATATTTTTGTTCCCTCTATTTTACTTAATCACTTAAGGTAATTAAATGCAAACTAGCGAAAAACACGAAGAGCACACCCCTGGTTATGGAATATATATTTTGGTATGGATGTCTTTGATGACTCTAACCGTAATTACTGTTGCCGTTGCGGGGATAAATTTGAGTAACTTTACCGTCGCCACTGCCTTAATAATAGCTTCAATTAAATCGTATCTGGTCTTAACAATTTTTATGCATTTACGAAGCGAAGAAAAGGCATTTAGAATTTTTGTGGGCGTTGCAATATTTTTTGTACTCATTTCAATTATTCTTTTATTCTCAGATTATTCTTTTGTAGCAAGGTAAAGTATATGAATCAAGGATCAGGTGCATCGTCTTTTGTAAATTCTGTCGACACAGCTTTTTTAATTACTCTTGTTGTGTCAATTTTCTTTCTTGTTCTCATCACTGGATTGATGATTTATTTTGTTATAAAATATAGTCGCAACAAAAATCCAAAACCCTCAAACATTCATGGTAATCTTGGATTAGAAATTACGTGGACAGTTATTCCAACGATTCTCGTAGTTGTGATGTTCTATTTCGGCTGGACAGGTTATTTGGACATGTCTTATCCGCCGAGAAATGCATATCAAATTGATGTGACCGCTCAAATGTGGAAATGGACTTTTACATACAAGGAAGGGGTTCAGTACGATACTTTGTATGTTCCTTCAGATAAACCTGTTTTGCTAAATTTACATTCGATGGATGTTAATCACGCATTTTTTGTTCCCGCATTCAGAATCAAGAAAGATGTCTATCCGGGATCATTGAAGAGAAGTGTCTGGTTCGAGGCGAAGGAGGGTGTTTATGACATCGCCTGTGCAGAATACTGTGGATTAAATCACTCCTATATGTACAATAAAGTTATTGCTTTGCCTCAAGATAAATTCGACTCGTGGTTAAAAGACAAAGTTGACTCTTCAAAAGGCAGCAAGTTATAAATATTGAAAAATAAAATTGAAATATTATTAGAGTTAACAAAATTCAGAATCACTTTTTTTGTTACCGTTACTGCTGTCTTCGGGTTTGTCAGCAACACGGGAAATATAAATGCGTCACTAATTACTCCAGCTTTAGGGATATTATTATTAGCTTGCAGTTCGGCAGTATTAAATCACATTCAAGAGCGAACCACCGATGCGATTATGGAAAGGACAAAACAGCGTCCGATTCCTTCGGGTAGAATTTCGGCAGCATCAGCACTTTGGATTTTTACAATTTTATTTTTAATTGGCTCAGGTCTATTATTTTTCTTCTCCGGTTGGATTGCACTAATGCTGGGGCTGCTAAACTTGCTTTGGTATAATGCCATATACACTCCGTTAAAAAAGAAAACGGCACTTGCAATTATTCCAGGGTCATTAGTGGGAGCCATTCCTCCAATGATAGGCTGGGTTGCATCAGGCGGTTATATTTTTGATCCCGCAATTTTAATGATAGCATTTTTCTTTTTTATCTGGCAAATTCCTCATTTCTGGCTTTTACTCTTAATGTTGAATAAAGAATACGAAAGCGCCGGGTTTCCGACATTAACAAAAATATTTAGTCAGGCACAATTAAGTAGAATTACATTTGTTTGGATAGCAGCTACTGCGGTATCAGCAATTATTATCCCTTTATATGGACTTACTCAATTTACTTTTATAAATGTGTTACTCTTAGTTGCCGGAATTTGGTTGACTTTTAGAGCTGTTAAATTAATCACTGGCAGGGGAACTCGAATTGAAGTGCTTCCGGCTTTCAGACAAATTAATATTTTTGCTTTAATTGTGATTTTACTTATTTCTTTAGATAAACTTCTTTCAAATATATAAACAGGTATTAGTCAGATGACATTTTTAGATAAATTAGTTTTGCCTCAATCAGCGGAGCATATAGAATTGCTGCATTACATGCTGCTGCTGGTTTTATTTCTTTTCATTCCATTTATATCTTTAGTTTTTGGTGGTACACTGTTCTCAATTTTCTATAAACGAAAATATGAGAAGGGTGGGGATAGAAATTATGAAGTACTTGCTAAAGAATTTATCAACATCAGTACTGTTAACAAAAGCATAGGTATAATTCTGGGTATTGTCCCATTAATCGCTATAATTCTTATACATGCCCAACTCTTGAATAATGCAGGAGATTCTACACTAAGCTATCTAATGGTCTCGCTTCTGTTCCTAATGGCTTCAATTATTTTAATTTATACTTACCGATATTCTTTTAATTTTAGCCGGATATTTGAACCTGTACACGTATCTCCAAATGAATCTGAACAGGAAGGTTTCTTAGAATTAAAATCAAGTGCACTCAAACTTGCTTCAAAAACGGGTCGAAATGGATTGGTATTTTTATTTTTTTCAATGTGGTTTTTTATTTCAGGATTGAATGAAGCAAGCACTTTAAATACTCTTGAATTCTCATTCCTCAGTGGGTTATTCTCATTATCGATTATAGTCAAACTGGTTCTTTTTGTCTTTTTCTCACTAGCTTTTGCAGGCTCAAAGCTTTTGTTTTCTTTCTTTTATTGGGAGGGGGGAAATAAAAAATATTCAAATGAGACTAAGAATTTTGTTAAAGAGCATACATCTAAAGTTACTTTGTGGTCGGCTATTTCTCTACCATTATTTATTTTACTTACTCTAATCAATATTCCTGCAGAACTTTTATCCGGTTCAATTTTTGGATTTTCCATCATTGGGTTAGTACTGATTTTCGTTTCATATCATTCGTTATATGCTCTAAATAAAGGGGCGGCTATGAATGCCGGGGGCATAGTTTTTTATTCCCTTCTCTTTTCTTTACTTGTTTTGACTATCAAAGATCAATTGATAATGTACAATGCTACCAAGGCTCACTCTTTAATTTTAGCTTCTCAGTATGATAAGTATCTCGCAGATTTAAAGGGGGAGACAGGAATTGTAGCTGTAAGCGGACAGGATATTTTTAATACGAGGTGTTCTGCCTGTCATAAGTTTGATGTCAAGTTGGTTGGTCCTCCATATAAAGAAACGTTACCCAAATATGAAGGTAAGTTAACGCAGTTAGTTTCATTTATCAAAAATCCTGTTAAGGTGAATGCTGCCTATCCTCCAATGCCAAACCCCGGACTTAAACCTAACGAGGCAGAAGCAGTAGCTAAATATATTCTTGAGACTTACAAGAAATAATTATTTTACTTTTTGAAAAGTATCTTAGCTAATGAATAGAAAATAACTTGATTTTACTTTTTGCTGGATGTAATTTCAATATTAAATCTGATTGTTAATTCTTATTATAAATTAATTTCCCCTAAATAATCAAAGAGGTAAGTGATGAAAAAACTCGTTACTCTAATATTATGTTTTTTTATTAGTGTGGCATCATTATCAGTTTTAGCCCAAAGCTATCAGGGACCAGCAGTCGGCAGTATTACCGGTGGTGTTTTGGTTACAACTGATAATTTTTCCAACCCTGTTAGAACCGGTGAAGAAATAGTCCGTGGTCCAAAAAATATTGTGGAACCGATCGAAGCGCCATATTTTATAAATTATGGTTACGAACTTCCAAAAATGAATTATATTGAGGATAAATCGGTGGTCGATAACCCATTGGGCGGAGGTAGCCAGACATTATTGCTGCATAGTTTCCCAGGCATACCGATGACAAATTCTATCCCGCCGGATCCTATTATTGCAGCTGGTCCGAATCACATCATTGCTTGTGTAAATAGCGAATTTACCATCTTTGATAAAGAGGGGAATGAAATCAACAATATCAATGCAGATTCCTGGTATAATTCTGCTCTTCCAAATCCTGGAGCATTTGATCCACAAATTATTTATGATCATTTTTCAGGTAGATGGGTTATCTTGTATGATAATCAAAATGATGCCGCTCAATCCGCTTACTTTTTAATATCGGTATCGGATGATGATGATCCGAATGGATTTTGGTATAATTATGCTATACCGGCGGATCAGAATGGAAGCACATCCGTGAATAACTGGGGAGATTACCCCCAAATGGGTTTTGATGACAAGGCAATATATATTAATTCACGCTCTTTTACTTTTACTTCCGGTGTATATCAGTATAACAAAATCAGAATAATTAATAAAACTGAATTATATAATGCTAATGGTGGCGCAGTTTCTTGGACTGATTTCTGGGACATTACAAATCCTGGCGGCAGTACAAGGGTTGATGTCATTGAACCTTGTCATATGTACACTCCGACCAGTGAGTATTATTTCCTCTATGCTTCTTATTCTGGTGGAAACACGGTGTCACTTTATAAAATCACTGATCCTATAGGCTCCCCAGTTTTGAGCGGAGTTAATATTGCGGTTCCCTCCTATACACAAACTCCATTAGCTAATCAATTAGGTGGTAGTACAATTCTTATCGAAAGCGGCGGTGCAAGAGTTAGAACTCAACCTGTATTTCGAGATGGAATTCTCTATGCCATTCATTCTATTCGAAACCCTAATTTCGCAACCAACTCTTCAATCCAATATTACCAGATTGATGTAAATTCAAATACACTTGTCGATAATGGTGCCCTCGGGGCGCAAGGTTACTACTATATATATCCCGCCATCACAGTGGACAAAGATCATAATATGGCTATGACTTACAGTCGTTCGGCTGATACTGAATACATTGGCTCTTACTTCACGACAAAACTTGCGTCCGATCCTCCGGGCACATTAGAAGGAAGCAGACTTCTGCAGGAAGGCAAAGGGAATTATGTTGTTGATTATGGTTCAGGAAGAAACCGCTGGGGCGATTATTTAGGAGTCTTTCTCGATCCATCAAATGAATACAATGTTTGGATGTTATCGGAATACGCTGCGGCAACTAATACTTGGGGAACATGGATTGGTGAAGTGAGAATGGTTCCTTATCCAGGTGTACATGCTTATTCGGAAACACCCTCAGTTGATTTAAAAACAATTGAAGTTGGTTCTCAAAGTTCAGCTTACTCCATAAAGCTAAGAAATATTGGATCAGATCCATTGATTATAACTGACATACCTTCCAGTTTTAGTCAATATTTGATGACTTCTACATTAGCTTTTCCGGTTACTCTTAACTCCTATGACAGCCTGCAGATTGATTTTGTATTTGCTCCAACTGATACTGGGTTATTCCAAATAAACTATCCTATCACTTCGAATGATCCTGAGTTTACAGGATTCGATTTATCCGCAAGAGGCTTCACGATCAATTCTGTCTTAGATAATATTCTTTATGGCTATTCAGGTTCCCCAAGTGATGGCAGGCTCGTAGCGATTGATACTTCTAATGGAACCAGCTCACTAATTGGTATTTCATTTGAAGATAATCTTACAAGTGTCGCTCTTAATCCGGTAACAAAAATTTTATATGGGATAAGCTCCGATGAGTTCAATACTATCTTTTATAGAATCGATGCAGCACATGGTGGAGCTTTTGAATTGTTAACACTACCTATAAGTAGTGTGGAAGGCATAGCATTCGATACGTTAGGTACTTTATACGGAAGTTCTGCGGCTGGTCTGATTTATTTTATTGATCTTGAAAATCAGATATTCACAGTTCAATCAGATGCGCATATTGCTATCAACAACATTACCATTGATCATAAATCAAATAAGATGTATGCTTGTCAGCCAGGCGGTTTTGGTCAACCAAAAGATAAAATTTATGAGATTAATCCTTTGACAGGTGATACATTGTTAGTTGGTAGAACTGGGTTCAATAGCAAAACTTACAATGCGATGGCATTCGATGGCACTGCAGTTATGTATATTAGCACAGGTTTAAGTGGTGCAATCAATGAATTGATTCGTTTTGATTTGTCTACGTTGACTGCAAATTCAGTAGGCTTTACCGGATATAAAAATATAAACGGACTTTCTTTCTTGCCCGGTATTCCTTCGGCTGTTAATTACAATCCAAGATCTTCATTGCCTGAAGAATTTTCTTTGAATCAGAATTATCCCAATCCATTCAATCCATCAACGACGATAGAGTATGCGCTTCCTGTTGATGCAAAAGTAAGATTGGTAATTTATAATTTACTTGGTGAAGTCGTTAACGTTTTGAATACTACTGAGCAACGAGCTGGTTATCACAGTTTTGTTTGGAATTCAAAAGATGATAACGGTAATAACCTTAGCAGTGGAATTTATTTTTATGAATTGAAGGCTGATGGAGTAAATGGTCAACAATTTACCCAACTTAGAAAAATGGTTCTACTGAAATAATTTTAATTGCTTAAAATTTAATGCCGGACTTTTACGTCCGGCATTTTTTTATCAAAATCGTTCATCACCAAATTCATCTTCTTCTTTGTTCATTGTAAAAATAGAGCTTAACATGTCCTTAAAATTTACTCCATTCTCTAATTTAAATTTGCTCAACTGAGAAAACTCAGCTAAACCGTGAAGAACAAATTCCATCATTAATAGTTTTATTTTTTCATCCTCAGTTTTAATTTCATTATTAACAATAGAATCAAGTCCGGGAATTTTTCTTAAGGTATTCATATACTCCTCATCCGTACTAAGCAGCAAAAGATCGATTGTATTTCCTTTGCTAAACCAATTGAGGATAGGTTGATAAATATTTCTATCGGATTGTTTTTTTAATTTTTCAGGAGATGGAAAATAATTTTCAAAAACACTCTTTATAGATTTGCTGATTACAATGTTCGCTACTTTACTTGCTCCTTCTTGCTCACCTTCATATACTAACTCTACTTTACCTGTTATTGCAGGGATCACTCCATAAATATCTGTTACTCTTGCCACAGTTTGTGAAATGTTGTTTAAGATTAATCTTCTCTCAACAGTGCTAACAAGGTTCTCATAGGCTGAAATCGTCAATCGTGCTGAGACTCCACTTTTAGGATCGATATATTCGCTTCCACGTGCTTCAAATGAAATTTGCTCAATCAATTCCTTCAGCAAATCCGGTACTATTACTTTTTGAAGTTGATCAGCAGTTAATTTAGCCTCCTGTTCAGTAATCTTCATAGAGTCAGCAATTGATTTTGGATAATGTGTAAGGATTTGACTTTCGATTCGATCCTTCAATGGTGTAACGATGGAACCGCGATTTGTATAATCCTCGGGGTTTGCTGTAAATACAAATTGAACATCGAGGGGTAATCGAATTTTAAATCCACGAATCTGAATATCATTTTCCTGAAGTATATTAAAAAGTGCAACTTGAATTCTTGCCTGTAAATCCGGTAATTCATTCATCACAAAAATACATCTATGCGATCGAGGTATTAAACCAAAATGAATAACTCTTTCATCGGCGTAGGGTAGTTTTAAAGATGCAGCTTTAATAGGATCGGTATCGCCAATCAAATCTGCAACTGAAACATCAGGTGTTGCAAGTTTCTCCGAATACCTTTCAGATCTGTGAAGCCATGTGATAGGTGTATTCATACCATTGGCTGCAATCAAATCTTTGGCGAATTTGGAAATCGGCTTGACTGGATCATCATTGAGTTCAGAGCCGCTAACAATGGGGATGTATTCATCTAATAAATTAATTAGAAGTCTTGCTATTTTAGTTTTTGCTTGCCCTCTTAATCCCAGCAAGATAATATTATGTCTTGATAGAATTGCAGTTTGCAGATCCGGAATAACAGTTTCATCATACCCGATTATTCCATCAAGCGGGTTCATTTTTTTTTGTAATGAACGAATTAGATTCTCCCTTAATTCTTGTTTTATAGACTTGGATTTATAATTGGATGCTAATAAATCACCCAATGTTGAAATACTTTTTATATTCATTATTATCCCTGAATTTAAAATTATCTTACTCTTTTTCTTCTGTTGCGAATGTAGTCTTCAAAAATATATTCTCCTAATCCACTTAAACTACTATAAAATGCTCTTCCATTGTTAGCTTTTGTAAACTCCCGGACAAATTGTTGGAGATAGGGGTCATTGGCGATCATAAAAGTAGTAATTGAAATACCGAGCCTCCTGCATTTTGCCGCAGCGTCAAGACTTTTGTTTACAATCTTCCTATCAAGTCCAAAGCTGTTTTTGTAATATTTTGCCCCAACCTTTAAGCAAGTCGGTTTACCATCTGTAATCATAAAAATCTGCTTGTTAGAAGTTTCCCTTCTGCGAAGAATATCAACTGCCAAATCTAATCCTGCGACGGTATTTGTATGATACGGACCAGCTTGTAGATATGGTAAATCCTTTATTTCGATTGGCCAGGCATCATCACCAAAGACTACCAAATCCATCGTATCTTTAGGATATTTAATAGCGATTAATTCAGCCAAAGCCATTGCAACTTTCTTCGCAGGTGTGATTCTATCTTCACCATATAAAATCATTGAATGTGAAATATCAATTAGCAGTATAGTGGATATAATGGATTTAATATCTTTTTCTTCAACTTCCAGATCATCTTCGGTTAATTTGAAATCTTCGACTCCATGATTTATTTGAGCATTTCGAATGGAATCTGTCATATCAATTTGTTCAATGCTATCTCCAAAAAGATAACTTCGCTTTTCGGAAGTCGATTCATCACCAATTCCCGGGAAAAAAGTCTTATGATTTCCGGGGCGGCTTTTACGGAGTTTGCCAAAAATTTCTTCAAGTGATTGTGTCCTAATAGATCTTTCTGTTTTAGCAGTTGGTAAAATTAACCCGGTTGCAGGATCATCCTTAATATAATTCCTGTCTTTTAACTCATCAATGAAATTTCCGATTCCGTATTGGTTATTTGTCAGCGAGTATTTCCTGTCGAGCTCATTTAACCAGTTTAAAGCTTCACTTACATCGCCTGAAGTTACTGTGAGAAGCTGAAGAAACAATTTGAAAAGATTTTCAAAAGAACTATCCTTTGAAATTTGTCTAATGAATTTACTAAATCGAAGTCCTATCATGCAGATTCTAAATTGTAATTTTTGTTGGAGAATTTAAATCAATTGATGATTAAATCAGGGTTAAAAAAATAGTGCGATTGATTGAGAACTATTTTATTTCTGAGAACTTAGTTTCTTCAACTTATTGATTGAATATTTATCTTGAGGATTAAGCTTAATAGCAGTACGAAAATTTTTAACAGCGAGTCCTTTATTCCCATCCATCAAATAAGCATCTGCAAGTCCAGAATACGCCTTATAAAAATTTGGGAATTCTCTAACATAAAGTTTAAAAAGCAGCACTGATTCAATTACTAAATTATTTTTTAATAAATCATATCCTAAATAAGAAAATTCTTCCTCATTTAGGTTATAATAATCAGAAGAATCTGATTTAATTTTTTCATATAAGCTTAAAACAGAATCTGAGGGCTGGTCAAAAAATTCAGGTAGCAGTCTATCTGCTAGTGATTTCTTTAAAGGATGATAACCACTTCCTAACAAAATCGAAACAAATTCTTTGGTTGGTGATTCCAATTGCCTATCATTTATATTGATAATGTGTACCGCAGCGATTTTTCTCTCGGGGTAAATATCAATTTCCGAAACGAAGCCAGTACCGCTTCCCGAATGCGTATAGTAAACTCGACCGTAAAAATCTATTTGTTTGTCAACACCCATTCCGTAGCTATAAATTTTCCCATTTTTTAGTACTGTGGGAGCAGACATCGTATCCAGTAAATCCTTGGAAAATATTTTACCTTCGAGAAGTGCGTTAGCAAATTTTAACAAGTCAGTCGCTGTTGACAAAAAACCCCCTCCAGGGTATTTAATGCTTAAATCCGCCAGTGGTGCATTTTTTAACTGCCTTGAATTATCTCTAACATACCCCCGTGCTCTGTTATAAAGAATATCTTTTTGTATATCAAGAGAAGTTTGATACATTTTAAGCGGCTTAAGAATGTTTTTCGTAACATAATCAAGATAGGACATCCCGGTTACTTGTTCGATTATACCTGCGAGCAAATTATAGCCAAGGGTGGTGTATTGATACGCTGTTCCCGGTTCGAAATTTAACGAATCTTTTGCCAGCATATTTATAACCTCCTTTGTTGAATGGAAATAAACTTTGCTGTCAAATTCACCCGGCATATAACCGCGAATTCCTGCAGTGTGGTTTAACAATTGTCTAATAGTAAAAGTGTATTTTTTCTTTGGGAAGTAACTAAGATATTTTCTGACATCATCATCTAATTTCACTTTGCCATTATCAACCAATTGCATAATTGCTGATGAAGTAATTAGTTTTGAAATGGAAGCAATTCGATAAACAGTCGAATCAGTTGCAGGGACGAAGTTTTCAACATCGGCATATCCGATTGTTTTGAGCCAAATAATTTTTCCATTTTTCATTACCCCTCCTGAAATCGAAGGAATATTTTTAACGGCTTTGTAGCTAATTAAATATTGGCTTAAATCGTGTTCAGCTGAACCCTGGGGAAATTGGAGACAGGCGCAATTTAGAATGATGAATAGTTGATACTTGATGATTTTTTTATTGAACAAATCCAAAAAAATATTCATCATTAGGAGTTTTTGTATAGCCGATTAATAAAAGCGGCGTACAATAAAATATTGCAGCCGCAGAATTTATTTAACTGGGATTCTTTTTTCGAGAATGTTATCTATTAAATGATAACTTAATGCTTCTTCTGCTGAGAGATAATGATCACGTTCACAGTCTTTTGCTATATCTTCGATTGGTTTGCTCGTATGGTCAGAAAGGATTTTGTAAAGTGTATCTCTTGTCTTCACCATTTCTCGTGCATGAATTTCAATGTCCGAAGTTTGTCCCTGAAGCCCGCCTATCCAGGGCTGATGTATCATGATTTTTGAATTCGGAAGGCTGGTACGTTTTCCTGCTGCACCGCCAGCTAATAAAACCGCGCCCATGCTTGCTGCCATTCCAACACAGATGGTTGAAACATCCGGTTTTATATATTTCATCGTGTCATAAATAGCTAAGCCGGAACTTACACTGCCCCCGGGGCTATTTATGTAAAGGTTGATATCTTTTTCAGAATCCTCTGCTTCAAGAAAAATCAATTGTGCAATTGTAAGGCTCGCTATGTGATCATCAATCGCAGTTCCAATGAAAATAATCCTTTCTCTAAGCAGGCGGGAAAAAATATCCATACCTCTTTCGCCCCTCCCTGTTTGTTCGATAACATAAGGGACAAGTTGATTATAAATTCTGAATTCATTACTCATAGTTTCCTCATTCATTTTTTGGTAATTGATCCGGGTGGACATATTTGATTTTATTATTCAATTTTAAAAAATCCCATAATTTTTTATTAGCAAACTTTTCCTTCTGCTTTGGCGATTTGTAAAAGCTAAGAAGTTTTTCCAATTCGATATTCGTTTTCGCTGACTCCTTTTGTGCTTCCTCTTCAATTTCGGTATCCGTCGCCTGCAAATTTTCTTGTTTGATTATCTGTTCACTTAACATAAACCATTTGACTTCATTCAATGCACGTTTTTCAAAATGTGTTCTGGCATGTTCCTTATCAAATTTTTCATAGCCTCTTTTTTTAGAATTTTTCTCTTCATTTTGAAGATATTCTTCGATCACATTATTGACCAGAGAGCGGGGAGGTTCAAATTCGTTCTTGCTTATAATTTGTGAAATAATTTTTGCTGATAAAAATTCCTCTGCCTGCGAATCATAATAATTTTGAATATCATTTTTAATATTGTTTCGAAGTTGATCCTCGGAATTGAATTTTTCTTTTGTGATTTTTTTTATCAATTCTTCATCTAATTTCGGGAAGATTATTTTTTGAATTTTATTGATCAATGCACGATAAAAATACTTTTCCTCTATTTCTTCGGTTGAATGATCCTCTTTTTCAATTGTTCGTTTATCTGTGAATGAAAAATCGAAATACTCGCCGACTTTTTTATTTCTGCTATTCGTTTTTATATCAGGCTGGACTCTTTCATTAGTGAAATCAATTTCTATATTTTCTTTTTTAACTGCAGGGATCGACTTACCAGATTCATCCAACCTTTCAATCTCAACACCGATAATGTAATTATCCTTCTCACCAACCAAATCTGCTGATTCAAATGTACGGTTCGATTTTAGCAAGTATTCGATTTCTTTATCAATTTCTTCTTCAGTTACTTTAAATTCGGGCAGTAAAATTTCATTATCAGTATAATTTTCAACCTTTATTTCGGGCATGATCTCAAATTTTACCTTAAAAGATAAATCTGATCTTGGTTCAAATTTCAAATCGCTTAAAACAGGTTGATTTATGGGGTTTAGATTTTTTTCTTTAACTACTTCCCAAAATTTTTCATTAGCAATTTTTTCTGCAGCTTCATATTCAAGAGCATCTCCAAAACGCTGCTTAATGATATGAGTAGGTACTTTTCCTTTCCGGAATCCATCAACATTTAATTTTTTTGATTGTTTCTTTACTTCTGCTTCAATTAAATTTTTAATTTCTTCATAAGTACATGAAACCTCAACGTGCAATTCAGACGAGTTTATCTGTTCAGATTTAAATTCCAAATTTATTTTTCCTTTCTAACTTACTTAATCGTGCGAGAACGGGGACTCGAACCCCGACACCTTTCGGTACTAGATCCTAAGTCTAGCGCGTCTGCCAATTCCGCCACTCTCGCAGGGATAAAATGCTATTAAATGAAGTGCTAATTTATTAATTTGTTTTTAGAAAATCTGTGATTAAGATAAACTATTTCAAAAATTAAAGTTTAAATATACTTTTTAACCATCTGTTAAGCAATTATTTGGAGAAAAGTACTGCTGTAAATTCTGTGAAAATTTTAGGAAGTCATTACAAATGGAATTGGATTAAGGGTAAATGAATTTTAGTTATTCAGTCATCTCTAATGTTGGATTTCTTCGTAAGAATAATGAAGATTTTGCCGATGTATTTAAATATCCTGAAGGAATATTGGCTATTGTATGTGACGGGCTCGGGGGAACTAACGCAGGAGAATATGCATCCAGAAAAACTGTTGAACTGATCAATCAGGCATTTAAAAAAAACTCTTTAGAAAAGGATTACCTGGAAAGGATTAAAGCGGCTATTGAGTTTGCAAATAGAAATATCTTCCATCAATCTAAAACAGAATTTAAATACTTTGGAATGTCAAGTACGGTTGAGGTAGTCTTCTTAAATGAGAGCTTTATCTATTGGGGGCATATTGGTGACTCAAGAATCTATTATTTCCATTCAGGAAAATTAAAATTACTTACTAAGGATCATTCATTTGTTCAGCAATTGGTTGATGAAGGTAATATCGCACCAAAAGATGTACGAACTCATCCTAAAAAAAATGTTATTATAAATGCGATTGGCAATTCGTTAAATACCCATATTGATTTGAGCAAAATTAGAATTGATTTAGAAGGCAGGTGTAAAGTATTAATTTGTACTGATGGAGTCTCTTCTGTGGTTGATGATACCGATATAGAATTCATTCTTGCCCACAACCAAATGGGACAGGCAGCGGAAAAATTAGTTAAGAAAGTTGAAACTGCCGGTGCCCCGGATAATTTTTCCTTCATCATTCTGCAAAGGAATTAAAGATGACGGGGAAAAAAATTTTTCATTATCGAATATTGGATTTACTTGGTACAGGCGGCATGGGTTCTGTTTATAAAGCATTTGATTTAAAGCTGGAGCGGTTTGTAGCAATAAAATTTTTATCTGAATCACTTTCAAAGAATCTTAAAGTAGTTGATCGCTTTCGAAATGAAGCAAGGAACCAGGCTAAACTTAATCATCCAAACATTGTTTCGGTTTATGGATATGAAGAAGCTGAAAATAGGTTTGCTATTATCATGGAATACTTTAACAGCTTTTCATTGGATGAACTACTTACGCGGGAAAAATATTTATCACTTAAGGAAGCTATTCCAATTATCAAGCAAGTGTTATATGGGATTTCTTTCGCACATAAGCATGGATTAATTCATCGAGATATTAAGCCGTCCAACATTTTGATAAATATGAACGGTAATGTGAAGATAATGGATTTTGGTATTTCAAGTTCTCTCTATTTAAATAAATCAGATTCAGTTAATTATTCGGGAACACTAATTTATTTAAGCCCTGAACAAATTGAGGGCAAACCTGCATCTGAACGAAGTGATATTTATTCAATCGGATTAACTCTTTTCGAGATGCTTGTTGGGGCTCCATTAATACAAGCTAATAATAATTATGAGATTGTAAATACAAAATTGAATACTGAAATTAAAAACAATAATTTAAAAGTTGCAATCATCCCGGAAATTTATCGTTCTATTATTACAAAGGCAGTTTCAAGCAATCCCGAAAATAGATTTTCAAATTGTGATGAATTTCTTTCTGAACTTTCAATAGCCGTTGCCCGAGAAAGTACTGTGAAAGAATTTCCTCGAAAATCTCTAATCAAAAAAATTCTCTTATCATTTCTGGATGACTAAAGTATTTTTGATAACCACTGATTCAATATACATATTTTAGTTCGCCAATTGCGCTTCGTACACAATAGAATGAATTCGATGATAAGCAGCTCAATATTTTAGTGATTATATTTATACAATTAGTAAATTTATTGGGGCTTATGCCAACAACTTATTAATTATTTTGATATTAAATATTTATTTAATTATTACTAAGAAGATTCTTTTTAACAATATATTATGGATAAATTTATAATACGAGGCGGAAAAAAACTCTACGGAAGTATAAACGTCAGCGGTGCAAAAAATTCTTCTTTAGCTTTAATGCCTGCTTGTTTGTTAAGCTCGGGAATTTCTACCTTGGTAAATACTCCACGCCTCAATGATGTATTCACTATGATGAAATTATTACAGCATCTTGGTGTGACAAATAATTTTGAAAATCATATTCTTAAATTGGATACTAGCAAGATCGGTTCTCAGGATGCTCCTTATGAATATGTAAAAAAAATGAGAGCCTCTGTTTATGTATTAGGCCCATTACTTACAAGGTTTGGTTATGCAAAAGTCTCATTGCCAGGCGGTTGTGCATGGGGTCCAAGACCGATAAATCTTCACCTGGAAGCATTAAAAAAAATGGGAGCTGAAATTGAACTATCTGCGGGTTACATCATTGCAAAGGCGCAAGGGGGAAGGTTAAAAGGGACTAAAATAAATTTCGATGTTCCCTCTGTAGGTGCAACTGGAAATATTTTAATGGCTGCTGCACTTGCAAAGGGTGTCACACAAATTAATAATGCTGCTACCGAACCTGAAATTAAAAATCTTACTGAGTTCCTAATTAAAATGGGGGCTAAAATAGATGGAGCAGGTTCTAATACTTTATTGATTGAGGGGGTGGATAATATAATCCCCGCTTCAATTGAAACTATCCCTGATAGAATTGAAGCCGGAACTATTTTAATCTCTGCTGCAATTACACGTGGACAAGTTGAATTAACAAACTTGAACACAACTCATCTTAGATCAGTATTGTCTAAATTAGAAGATTGCGACTGCAAAGTTGAAACTACCACAGACGGAGTTAAACTTACTGCAGATGATTTTGAAATAAACCCGGTTGATGTTACTACTGCTGTTTACCCTGGGTTTCCAACAGATATGCAGGCTCAGTGGACTGCATTGATGTGTCTTGCAAATGGAACTTCAAAAATAACTGATACTATTTATTTAGATCGCTTTAAACATATTCCGGAATTAATGCGTCTTGGCGCGGATATAACAGTAAATGAAAATAATGCTCTCGTGAAGGGCGTGAAAAAATTATTTGGGGCTAAAGTGATGTCTACAGACCTTAGAGCTAGTGCATCACTTGTAATCGCAGGGCTTGCGGCAGAGGGCACCACAGAAGTCCTTCGTGTTTATCATCTGGATCGCGGTTATCAACGTATAGAAGAAAAGCTTACAATATTGCATGCTGATATTCAGCGTGTAGAAGGTACCGAATTTTAATTTGGCATTGCTTAAAAAAATATTCGTATTCCGAAAAGGAATAATCCCGCTTTCTTTTATAATCTTTACACTCAATTTAACCCTGCTAAAATTTCCTTTATCCAATGTATTTGGATACGAGTTTTCAGTATTGAATTCCATCCTCATCACACTTCTTGCAGGTTTGCACTCAATAGATTTTTTAAAACATAAAATTGAAGACGATGATTTTTCACTTAGAATGCTTTTTGTGAATCTTCTAATTTTTATTATGATACCGCTACTAATTTCTCTCGTGAACTCATATTTAACTGGTTTCTGTTCTTTTATTGACGGTTTATATTTCTACATTGTAATTTTAACCCCATCGGTAATGATCGGGGTAGGGTTAGGCGTTGTTTCAATTTTTATCTGTAAAAAAATTTCTCGAACAATTTTCTTTATTATTTATTTGATAATATTATCCATTCCGCTCTTTGAAATTTATTTTAATCCACAAGTATATTTTTATAACCCTATTGTAGGTTTTTTCCC
>Ga0172375_10003816_pt1 | contig 22629 bp, 36 predicted proteins | sample LakKiv1m_FD_114537 | JGI IMG/M metagenome (GOLD analysis project Ga0172375, IMG submission 114537) | Freshwater microbial communities from Kabuno Bay, South-Kivu, Congo - kab_092012_11.1m | ecosystem: Environmental > Aquatic > Freshwater > Lake | place: Democratic Republic of the Congo... | reverse complement strand
TGGAGGGCGATATCCAGCGGTTTTGGAGGCAGCTGCCGTGCGGAACTGGAGGGGCTACCCCACGCGCTGCCCCCTCACTGGATCACTAGCCCATGTGCTAGCTGGAAGCGCCCGCCAGACCTCCAACTGTCCACCCCACCCTCCCCCGCCGGGGGTGAGCATCCGCACCACATCCGTCGGCCCGCAACTGGATCGTGCACTCGTCGGGGGGGCGCTCGGCTCGGGCCTCCTCCCCGTCGGGGAGGAGCCAGTTCTCCCCTACGGCTCCCGCCCCTCCCGCCTGCGAGACCCCAAGGCTGCGAGACCCGGAGCTCGCTAATGAGCGAGACCGTGGCGTCCTCGAGCACCTGGAGATCACGCTCGATCCCTTCGCCGCCCGGCGTTCAGCCCGCACCACCGCTTCCCCGCCGAAGCCGGTACCGCAGCACGCGCATCGGAAGGGCGCGCTCCAGAGCCTCGATGGGGGTATTCCGCATGTTGGTCATCGCGGTGTGAATTCCCGACTGGCCGGGGCGGGGTTCGCCTGATCGGGGGTCAACTTGATCTGTGTTGGTCATCGCGGTCTGGATTCCCGATTGACCGGGCCGCGGCCCCGACTGGTGTCCTTCGTGGACAGTGTTGGTCATCGCGGTCTGGATTCCCGACTGCCCCGGCCGCGGCGCACCCGACTGGTGTCTTTCGTGGACAGTGTCGGTCATCGCGGTGTCGATTCCCGACTGGCCGGTGCGGGGTTACGCCGATCGGCAGTCAACTCGACCTGTGTCGGTCATCGCAGTGTGGATTCCCGACTGGCAGGGCACGCCCTCCCGCCGCGAGCCGGTAGTCGACTCGATCTGTGGTGGTGACCTCTCCGAACGCGCCTCGTCAACGCGACTCGGCCACCGCGGCGAGGGCGTCGCTGATCTCGGCGACGGCGCCTGCCGCTTCCTCGTGCGTGGGAGCCTCCGCCATCACCCTGATGACCGGCTCGGTGCCTGAGGGCCGCACCAAGACGCGGCCGCGATCGCCGAGGCAACCTTCGACGCGCGTGATCGCGGCCCGCACGGGCCCGGCCGAGCAGACATCGGCCCCGCTGCTCACCTTCACCGACTCGAGCACCTGGGGCAATTTCGTCATCGCGGCCGCCAGATCGGAGAGCTTGCGGCCGGAACGTGCCATGAGGTCGAGGATCATCAGACCGGTGAGGACGCCGTCGCCCGTCGTGGCCAACTCGCCGAAGATCACGTGCCCCGACTGCTCGCCGCCGAGCACGAGTCCCCGCTCGTGCATCGCTGCGAGCACGTTGCGGTCCCCGACGTTCGTCTCCACGATCCCGATCCCCGCCGAGCTCAATGCCTGACGGAGACCCAGGTTCGACATCACCGTGACCACGATCGCGTTGTTCCTGAGGAGGTTTCGCTGCTGGAGGTCGAGGGCAACCATCGCCATGATCTGGTCGCCGTCGATCACTCCGCCACGCTCGTCGACCGCGATCACCCGATCTGCATCGCCGTCGAACGCGAGTCCGGCAGCGACGCCCGCCCTCACGACCTCTGCCTGCAATCCCTCCGGATGCGTCGAACCGCAGCCCGCGTTGATGTTCGTTCCGTCAGGAGAGGCGTTGATCACCTCGACGACGGCTCCCGCTGCGCGCAGCGCGGCCGGCCCAACTTCGCTCGCCGCACCGTTCGCCGCGTCGACGACCACTCTCATGCCGTCGAGCCGGCGCCCTTCGAGCGCGCCGACGAGGTGCGCGACGTACTCACTCGCGCCGCCGAAGACAACGAGCGCCGTCGCTGCGGACCTCGACCCGACCGCATCGTCGATGGCGCACAGGAGCTCCGCCTCCATCGCAGCTTCGGCAGCCGGATCGAGCTTGTTGCCGGAGCGATCGAAGAACTTGATCCCGTTGTCCTGAAAAGGGTTGTGGCTCGCCGAGATCACCGCTGCGGGAGATCCGAGCTTGGCCGCGAGGTACGCGGTGCCCGGGGTCGGAAGAACCCCCACCGAGCGGGCCGCAGCGCCCCGCGATTCGAGCCCTGCAATGAGGTCGACCTCGATCCGAGCTCCCGAACGCCGCGTGTCGCGCCCGATCAGGAATGGATCACCCGTGCCCAGCACGTGCGCAGCACTGCACCCGATCGCGCGAACAACCGCCGAGGGCAGGTCGGCGTCGGCGTCGCCGCGAATCCCGTCCGTGCCGAAGCGGAGCACCGCTGCCCCGGCTCGCGCCTAGCGCTTCGAGTACTGAGGCGCCTTGCGCGCCTTCTTCAGGCCGTACTTGCGCCTCTCCTTCTCACGAGCGTCGCGCGTGAGAAGCCCGGCCTTCTTCAATAGAGGCCGCGTCTCGCCGTCGAGGTCGATCAGAGCCCGCGCGATCCCGAGGCGCACCGCGCCGGCCTGCCCACTGATCCCCCCACCATGGAGAGTGGCGTCGACGTCGTACACATCTTCGGTCTGGGTAAGTCGGAGCGGCTCCCTCGCGATCACCTGATGGGTCAGGATCGGGAAGTACTCGACGAACGGTCGACCGTTGATCACTATCTGACCGGTACCGGGGCGCAGCCGGACGCGGGCAACGGCCTCCTTGCGTCTGCCGGTCGTCTGAACTAGGGGCTTTGACACGCGACGTCTCCCGTCGGTCTATGCGGACGGCCGCGCGAGGGCGCGGACGGGTAGCGGCCGCGGCTTCGGCTGCTGCGCCTGGTGCGGGTGGGTCGGACCGGGATGGATCTTGAGCTTCGTGATCAGCTGACGTCCGAGGCGCCCTTTGGGGAGCATCCGTCGCACGGCGAGCCGGATCACCTGCTCTGGATCCCTCGCCATCATCTGCTCGAGGCTCACCGTCGTGAGGCCACCGGGGTATCCGGAGTGCCGGTGGTACAGCTTGTCGCGTCCTTTGCGCGGCGAGATAGCGACCTTCGCAGCGTTGATGACGATGACATGATCACCACAGTCCACGTGTGGGGCCCAGATCGGCTTGTGCTTTCCGCGCAGCAGGTTCGCTACCTCGGTCGAGAGACGCCCGAGCACGGCTCCCTCGGCGTCGATGACGTGCCACTCACGCTTGATGTCGCTGCCCTTCGGCATGAACGTGCGCACTGAACCTGCTCTTCGTCGGGGCGCCCATACGAGCCCGGGCCGGCTGGAGCCGAAACCGCGGGCGCGCCGGACCGTCGGCATCCGGGCGCGAACAGACACGATACCCAACGGCGACGTGCCGGGGCAATCGGGAGGTCTCGGCTGTAGCCTCACGCCATGTCCGACATCACACAGGCTAACCCCGGCAGCCCCCCCGCCCATGAGCTCCCGCCGGAGCGTGCCGCTGCGGCGGAGGAGGCGATCGAGATCCTCCTCGACTCCGCCCTCGATCCGATCGTCGACATGGTGCTCTTGGCGCGCGGCGGGCACTACGAGGCCCTGAGCCACGAAGGCCGAGTCGAGTTCCGGCGGTCCGGCGACGGCTTCGAGGTGCTCGCAGTCGAGGGGAGCGACCCTCTCGCCGACCAGTCGACCGACGCGATGTCTCCACTCGACGCCGAGCTCGCCAACCGCTATCCGCGCCGCGGATCCAACACCTATCCGCACGCGTTCGAGCACACCGCTCAGCTCTTCGACTCTCCGGCAGCGCCCGATTTGTGCGTCGTCCACTCGGCGGCGCACAACTGGCAGGATCAGGGTGGTCACCGTGGCGAGCACGGCTCGCTCGGCATCGTGCAGTCGCGCGCACCCTTCGTGCTCGCCGGTCGGGGCGTGCGAGCCCAGGGCGTCGTGCCCCGGTCCACGCGCATGGTCGACGTCGCACCGACGTTTGCCGAGCTGCTCGGCGTCGCCCCACTGCCCGGTGGTACCTACCTTCAGGGCCAGGACGGCTCCGTCATCGAAGGCCTTCTCGACAGCGCTACCGGAAGGCCCGATCACCTAGTCGGCTTTCTCCTCGACGGCACCAACGCGAACGTTCTCTACTCCATGGCCGCCGCCGGCGAGGCCCCCAACGTCGCCCGGCTCATCGAGATGGGGACCGCTTTCGGCCACGGAACGATGGCGGCGTTACCGACAGTGACGCTCGCCAATCACACGTCGATCATCACAGGAGCCTTCCCCGGACACCACGGGATCCTCCACAACGCCTGGTACGACCGTGCCCGCGAAGAGCAGGTGATCACCAACTCTCCTGCAACTTGGCCGTGGGCGATGAGCAACGTCACCGCCGGCACCGGGTCGATACACGATGCGATACACCGAACCTGGCCCGGCTCCTTCACCGCCTCGGTCAACGAACCGTGCGATATCGGTGCCGACTACTCCACGTTTGGCTTCTTCCGAGACGGCGAGGTACCCGAGATTCCCGAGACTCCCGACGGCCTGCCACATGTCACCGAGCGTTTCGTCAGGCCTTCCAAGGACTACTCGTGGTCGTCGATAGTCGACCACATGGGCGTAGAACAAGCCATCGGCCTCTGGGAGGGCAAGTACCGCGATCGCTCGTATCCCCGGCCGCGCTTCCTCTGGGTGAACCTCATCCTCACCGACGCCGCCATGCACGAAGGCGGCCCCTACTCCGAGGTTGCCGCTGCAGCCGTTCGCGACACCGATGCCCGCCTGGGCGAGATCCTCGCGGCGATCGAGGGTTCCGGCGCTTTCGACACCTGTGCGTTCGCCCTCCTGGCCGATCACGGCATGGAGGAGACGAACCCCCAGGTCACTGGCGATTGGGACGTGCCGCTGCGTGACGCCGGGATCCGGTTCCGCGACGAGGGATACGGGTTCATCTACCTCGGTGTCTGAGCGGGCGCAAGACAGCGCCGTCCTGGAAGCGTTCCGAGGCGGGCGCCGCACCGGTCGTAGTATCCGCGCTGAACAGCCAAGCGGCGCGGCCCCCGGATCGAGCGCGGGTGCCAAGACCAATGGAGGACAGGATGCGCAAGGTTCTGGTGGGCTTCGGCCTGGCCGCCACGGCGGCTCTCGCTCTCGGAGCGTGCGGCGGCGATGACAACAAGGCGGCCGAGGATCTCGTGAAGAGCGTGACCGGCGGCAGCGTCGACGTCAACGTCGACGAGAACGGCAACGGCACGATCAGTGTCGGCGGCGAGGGCGGCGGGTCGATCAGCATGGGGGGCACCGAGCTGCCCGAAGAGCTGAAGGACTTCCCGCTGCCCGAAGGGGCCAAGGTCATCACCACGTACTCGGGTAACAGCGAGAGCGGCGGCGGATCGGTCGTGGGCATCGGGGCCAATGGCAAGTACGACGAGGTGGCAGCCGACATTCAGAGCGGCCTCGAAGACGCCGGCTTCACGATCTCAGGCAACTACACGACCGAGTCGGACGGAGTCGGTAACACGTCCTTCACCTTCGAGGGCGATGGCATGACCGGCACTGTCACAGTCACCGACGACTCCAGTGCGGCCGAGGGCTTCGAGCTCAACATAGCGATCATCACCAGCCTGGACACCTCGACCGAGACGACCACTGGCTGAGCGCGCGGCTCATCCGAACCGGGAGGTCGGCTTCTCAGTAGCCGACCTCCCACAGGCAGAGGCCGAGCGGCGGGGCGAGTTGCCCCGCCGCCGCCCTGTCTCGGGCGTGCATGATTGCAAGGACGTCGCCCGGCTTCCGCTTCCCCGCTCCCACCTCGACGAGTGTGCCCACGATCGCCCGCACCAGCTGCCAGCAGAACGCGCTTGCCCGGATCTCATACCGCAGCACACCGTCACCCTCGTCTACCCAGGTCGACTCGAGGATCCGGCGCACGAGCGTGGAGCCGGGGGGTCCCTTCCTGCAGAATGACGCGAAGTCGTGCTCGCCGACGAACGGATCGGCGCCCAACCGCAACACGCGCAGGTCGAGCGGTTTCGCCACCCACCAAGTGAAGCGGTCGCGGAACGGATCAGGCGACGAGCGATTTACGATCGTGTAGCGGTAGTGGCGCCACCTTGCCGAGTGCCTCGCGTCGAATCCCTCCGGCGCAACGTCGCAGGAACGCACGACCACCTCCGGGGCAAGCATCGAGTTGACGTGCCCCACGATCCTCGCCGGGTCGAGGCCTTCGGGGCCGGCGAACGACACCACCTGTCCCCAGGCGTGAACCCCGGCATCGGTGCGCCCGGCGCATGTGAGATCGACCCTACGGCCGACGACTCGTTCGAGCGCATCGCCGAGCACGCCACCGATGGTCCGCACAGCGGCGGTCTGAACGGCGAAGCCGCGGAAGTCACTTCCGTCGTACGCGATCACCATCCTGTAGGTCGAATCCGCGGACCGAGCGGCAAGTGGGACGCTGCTCGCGCCGACACTCGATGTAACGGAAGCGTCGAACAGCGTCACTGTCTGGGCACCTCCCGCACGCGCCGCCGGCGCGCCGGACTCAGACCAGCTCGATGCGGGCCATCGGTGCGTTGTCGCCGCCGCGCGGTCCGAGCTTCAGGATCCTCGTATACCCACCGTTACGGTCGGCATACCGAGGCCCGATGTCGGAGAAGAGCTTCAGCGCGACATCCTTGTCGTGGATGGTCGCGACCACGAGCCGCTGACGGTGAACACCGCCCTTCTTCGCCTTCGTGATCAGCTTCTCTGCGTAAGGCCTCAGCATCTTCGCCTTCGCCTCGGTAGTTACGATCGCCTCTGCGACGAAGAGGCTCGCAGCAAGGTTCGCCATGATGTGGCGTTGGTGGTGAGGGCTCTTACCGAACCGGGGACCTTTCTTCGGCGCAGGCATGCCTACTCCTTGACCCGCAGTGAGAGTCCACGCTCGTCGAGCTTCTGGCGCACCTCTTCCAGAGACCTCGCTCCGAAGTTGGTGATCGCCAGGAGATCGTCTTCGCTCTTCAGGATCAGCTGACCGATCGTGTCGACGCGCGCTCGCTTCAGACAGTTGCGTGGGCGCTCCGAGAGGTCGAGCTCCTCGATCGGGAGGTCCATGTCGGGCGACGTAGAGGTAGCCGAGGCGACTTCTCCCAGCTCCAAACCTCGTGGCTGATCGGAGAGCCCCGCTACGAGATCCACGAGTCGGCGCAGGGTGTCACCCGCCGACGCGAGCGCATCCAGTGGGGAGATCGACCCGTCGGTCTCGATCTCGATGGTCAGCTTGTCGTAGTTGGTCGCCATCTCGACCCGGGTCGGCTCGATCGAGAAGGAGACCCGGCGGACCGGCGAGAAGATGGCGTCGAGGGGCATCTCCCCGATCGAAGCGTTCGGGCGCCTGTTCGGATCCGCCGAGCAGTACCCTCGCCCTTGCTCTACGGTGATGTCCGCGGCGAGATGAGCATTCGCGCTGAGCGTCGCGATGTGGAGATCGGGGTCGAGAATCACGACGTCGGCGGTGGTCTGGATATCTCCGGCAGTGACTTCGCCGGGACCCTTCTTGTCGAGCCTGAGCGACACGGGCTCCTCGGAGAACAGCTGCAGCACGACGTCTTTCAGGTTGAGCACGAGGTCCGTCACGTCTTCCTTGACGCCGGGAATCACACTGAACTCGTGATTCACGCCGTCGAAGCGAACGCTGGTTATCGCCGCCCCTGGTATCGACGACAGCAGCGTCCTGCGAAGGCTGTTGCCGAGAGTATGTCCGAAGCCCGGTTCTAGCGGGGAGATCGTGAACCTCTGGACGTTCCCCTCGGCTTCGTGACTCTCGATCTCGGGTCGCTGGATGATGAGCATTGGTCTGCCTCGAATCTTCTACGTCTGGAGCATCTTCGGGCGTCTCGGCGCCGGCGGCTCTTCCAGGCGATACTCGCCTGCCGCCACAACCGGTTCGCTACTTGGAGTAGAGCTCGACTATCAGCTGCTCCCGCACGGGAACATCTATCTGCTCGCGCAGTGGAAGGTCACGCACCGTCGCCTTGAAGTCTCCGGAGGAAACCTCCATCCACTGCGGAACCAGCCGGTCGATCGTGTCCATGTTGTGCCGCACGACGATCATCTTCTTCGCCTTGTCACGCAACTCGATCACGTCACCCTTGTGAAGTGAGTAGGACGGGAACGTCACCCTGCGTCCGTTTACCGAGACGTGACCGTGCCTCACGAGCTGGCGCGCCTGGCTCCGACTCGAACAGAAGCCGGCACGGAAGACGGCGTTGTCGATCCGCAGCTCGAGCATCCGCAGCAGGTTCTCGCCGGTGATACCGGACTGCCGCGCAGCCTCTGCATACAGGTTGCGGAACTGCTTCTCGAGGAGCCCGTATATGCGGCGCGCCTTCTGCTTCTCGCGGAGCTGAATGAGGTACTCGCTCTCGCGGATACGACCCTTACCGTGTTGACCCGGTGGATACGGGCGACGCTCGATCGGGCAACGCATCGTGTCGCACTTGGCACCCTTTAGGAACAGCTTCATCCGCTCCCGCCGGCAGAGCCTGCACACCGGCCCGGTGTACCTGGCCATCAGACCCTCCGCCGCTTCGCGGGACGGCAGCCGTTGTGCGGGATCGGCGTGACGTCTTTGATTCCGAGAACCTCGATGCCGACGTTCTGCAGGGACCTGATCGCGGTCTCGCGACCCGATCCCGGGCCCTTCACCATGACATCGACCTTGCGAACACCGTGTTCCATCGCCCGCTTGGCAACGGCCTCAGCTGCCAGCTGCGCCGCAAACGGGGTCGACTTGCGCGAACCCTTGAAGCCGACGTTCCCCGATGAGGCCCACGCCAGCGCGTTGCCTTGCTGATCGGTGATCGTGATGATCGTGTTGTTGAAAGACGACTTGATGTGCGCCACCCCGTGGGTGACGTTCTTGCGCTCGCGGCGCTTGGGGCGTCGTCCGCCCGGTGCAGGTCGTGCCATTCGCTCGTGCCTCGCTCTGCCGGTTCTCCCGGCGGCTGTCGATTAGTGCTTGCCGCGCGCCCGCTTCTTGCCGGCGACAGTCTTCTTGGGACCCTTGCGTGTGCGGGCGTTCGTACGCGTACGCTGACCGTGCACCGGCAGCCCACGCCTGTGGCGCAAACCCGCGTAACACCCGATCTCCATCTTGCGCTTGATGCTCTGGGCGACCTCGCGCCTCAGGTCACCTTCTACCTTCACATTGCCGTCGATCCATGCGCGCAGCCGCGCGACTTCTTCCTCTGTAAGGTCGCGGACGCGTGTATCACGCGACATGCCGTTGGCATCACACACCTGCTGGGCGGTGGTACGGCCGACCCCGTAGATGTACGTCAGCGAGACCTCGAGACGCTTCTCCCGGGGGATGTCCACACCTGCGATTCGGGCCATAGAGTCGGCCTCCTAACCCTGGCGCTGCTTGTGGCGCGGGTTCGTGCAGATAACGCGCACGGACCCATGCCTACGGATCACCTTGCACTTGTCGCACATCTTCTTCACTGACGGCCGCACTTTCACGGTCGCAACCTCGTCTCCGATTGTGTGGGAGACGCGCCTCTTGACGCGCCTGTTGTCGGCCGGCAATCCCGGCACGGCCTTGCGGCTACTTGTACCTGTAGGTGATCCGACCCCGGCCGAGATCGTACGGGGTGAGAGCCACTTGCACCTTGTCGCCAGGTGCGATTCGGATGTAATGCATCCGTATCTTCCCGGAGATCTGTGCGAGCACCCGGTGCCCGTTCTCCAACTCGACGCGAAACATGGCGTTCGGCAACGACTCCACGACCATCCCCTCTACCAGGATCGCATCGTCCTTCTGCTTTACCAGCGGGTTCACCACCTGAAGTTGAGGCGCGCCGAGGCGCGCAAAATTGGCTAGGAGCCGACTGACAAGGCTACATCAGGCGATCCCACCTCACAATTCGCCACCCCTACCGCCCGACGCCCTCCCGCCAGTAGCCCCTCTCTAGATCGCAGTGAGCACCTCGGGACCCTCGTCGGTGATGGCCACCGTGGCCTCGAAGTGGGCCGATCTGCTTCCGTCTCGAGTCACCACCGTCCAGCCGTCGGCCAGCTCGCGCACCTCCGCCTGCCCCGCATTTACCATCGGCTCGATGGCCAGCACCATCCCGCACCGGAGGCGCGCGCCCCGGCCCGCGCGCCCGTGGTTCGGCACCTGCGGTTCCTCGTGCATGGCGGTTCCGATGCCGTGGCCCGCGAATTCGCGCACGACGGAGAAGCCGGCGGACGCGACGACTGCTTCGCACGCCGCACCCAGATCGCCGAGGCGGCCCCCCGGCACAGCGCAGGCGCTCGCCGCAGATAGAGCGGCGCGCGTCACCTCGATGAGACGCATCGCGGATCGGTCGATCGTCCCGACACCGATCGTGATAGCCGCGTCGGCGTGCCATCCATCGACCACGGCGCCGCCATCGATCGAGACGATGTCTCCCTCCTCGAGAATGCGGGCACCCGGAATCCCGTGGACAACTGCATCGTTCGGCGATACGCAGACTGCCGCAGGAAAGCCGAAGTAGCCGAGGAAGCTCGAACGGGCGCTCCTTCGAAACAGGACCTCCCGTGCCGCGCGATCGAGCTCGGCCGTCGCCACACCCGCTCGGGCCACATCGGCACATGCTTCGAGCATCTCGGCCACAACTCGCCCGGCTCGCCGCATGGCAGCGATCTGCTCTCGGGTCTTGCTCAGCGCCAACGCTACTCCCGGCTCAAATTCTTCTCAGCACGAGGATCGAAGTCACAGCGCCGCCGGGGGGCGATATTCAGCTTCCGTCTCCGGTTGCTGCGTCGATCGCTGCGACCAACCTGCCGAACACCTCGTCACCCGTCCCGACGCCGTGCACCACAACGAGACGCCCTGTCACTCGGTACTTCTCGACAATCGGCATCGTGTCGCGCTCGTAGATCTCGAGGCGCCTGTCGATTGCCTCGATGGTGTCATCGTCACGTTGCACCACATCGCCTCCGCAGGTGTCGCACACCCATGGCAGCGCCGGTGGCATATCAACGTGATACACGCGCTGGCATCCGCGACACACCCGGCGACCCGCTAGGCGAGAGAGAATCACGTCGTGCGGAACGTCGATCATCACGACGGCGTCGAGCGGCCGATCGCCGAGAAGCCGGTCGAGCTCCTCTGCCTGCTTGACGGTTCGGGGGAATCCGTCGAGCACGAACCCGTCTGCGAGCATCCCACCGGGTGCGAGAGTCTCCTCGATCACACCTAGGACGATGTCGTCTGAGACGAGCTCCCCTGCATCCATGTACCTCTTCGCTTCGACGCCGAATGCCGTGCCGAGATCGGCCTGCGCGCGAAACATCTCTCCGGTCGAGACGTGAATGATCCCGTAGTGCGCGGCAAGGAGTGAAGCCTGGGTGCCCTTGCCGGCACCTTGTTTACCGAGAAGCACTATGCGTGGGCGGCTTGTCATGGTTCTACGCGAGGAAACCCTCGTAGTTGCGCATCATCAGCTGGCTGTCGATCTGCTTCATCGTCTCGAGAGCTACTCCGACCGTGATGAGGAGAGACGTCCCACCGAACGGGAACTGTGCGATGTCCCAGATCTTGAACGCCAGCAACGGCACAACCGCGATGACGGTCAGGAACAGAGATCCCGGAAGCGTGATCCGATTCAAGACCTTGGTCAGGTACAACGCCGTGGGTGGCCCTGGACGAACTCCCGGGATGAACCCGCCCTGCTTGCGGATCACGTCGGCCTGCTGCTCCGGATTGAACGCTATCTGCGTGTAGAAGTACGCGAAGAAGACGATCATGAGGCCGTAGGAGCCGATGTAGAACCAGGTACCAGAGCGCACCAGGTTCTCGTCGACGAACGTCTTGACGCTGTTCCACGGCAGCACGTTGGCTATCAGCGCAGGGAACGAGAGCAGCGAACTTGCGAAGATCACCGGGATCACGCCTGACTGATTGACCTTGAGTGGGATGTAAGTGCTCTGGCCGCCGTACATCCTCCGCCCCACTACTCGCTTCGCGAACTGCACCGGGATGCGGCGCTGCCCTGATTCGACGATCACTATCCCCACGATCATGGCCACGCCGATGAAGATGATGAACGCAAACTGGAACTTGCTCCCTTCGGAGTACACGGCCGCGCCCTGGTAGGGGAGGCGAGACACCACGGACGCGAAGATCATGATCGACATACCGTTGCCTATGCCCCGCTGCGTGATCAGCTCGCCGAGCCACATGACCAGTGCTGTTCCCGCCGTCCAAGTCGTAACGATCAGGAGCGCTTTCCACGGCGTGAAGGCAGGGATGAGGTTGACCCCCTGTGGGAGCTGTATGCCCGAGAGACCGAAGAGACCGGAGTTACCGCTCTTGAGAGCGAAGACGAAACCCGTCGACTGGACCAGCGCCAGAGCGACGGTGAGATAGCGGGTCCACTGGGTGATCTTCTTCTGGCCGGGCTGACCCTCCTGCTGCCACTCCTCGAGCTTCGGAATCACCACTCCGAGAAGCTGCATGATGATCGACGCGGTGATGTACGGCATGATCCCGAGGAAGAACACGGCGACGTTCGTGATCGCCCCGCCGGAGAAGAGGTCGAAGAACGCGACGACCCCGCCGCTCTTGGATGCCGACTCCTTCAACTGCTTGATAGCAGCGAAATCGACATAAGGGACGGGAACGTGGGACCCGATTCGGTAGACGGCCACGATCAAGATCGTGAAGCCGATCTTCTTGAGCAGGTCGGGAACCCTGAAGATGAACCTTAGGCGAGAAAGCCCCAACATAGGGCCGGAGACCTCCTCCTTCGAGCAGAGTTAGCGAGTCTACCGATTCGTCAATGCGTTGCCGCGCGCCGGCGGACGTCGGTCCCCCCACGGTGGCGGAATCGTCTCGGTGCGCCCCCCGGCCGCTTCAATCGCCTGAACCGCCGTACGGGAGAACGCGTGCGCCTTCACGGTCAGCGACTTCGATACCTCGCCCCTGCCGAGAACTTTCACCAGGCCGCGCTTCGCCACGAGACCGCGCTCACGCAGTGTCTCGGGATCGATGTCGGCGCCTGGCTCGAACTGCTCGAGAGAGTCGAGGTTGACGACGTGGTACTCGACCCGGAACGGGTTGTGGAACCCCTTCATCTTCGGCGTCCGACGATGGAGCGGAGTCTGGCCGCCCTCGAACCGGGGCGGCACATTGCCGCGCGCACCCTGTCCCTTCATTCCCCGTCCGGCGGTCTTTCCTCGCCTACCGGCGATACCGCGCCCGACGCGACGCTTCGCACGCGTGGAACCCGGCGCGGGCTTCAGGTCATGGACCTTCACGGAATCTCCTCAACCGTCACGAGATGCGGCACCCGCGCGACCATCCCGCGTATCTCCGGTCTGTCGGGTAGAACGTTCGAACTGCCGATTCGATGCAGTCCGAGTGCCCGAATCGTTCCGCGGTGCTTCGGCTTGGTGCCGATCTTCGACTTGACAAGCGTTACCTTGAGCGACCCCATCACGCTACCTCTGTGACCGCGTTCGGGCCGCGCTCTCGCTCGCGGTATGCGGCGAGCATCCCCTTCGTGGAGACCTCCTCGGCCGACTTCCCGCGCATCTTGGCGATCTCCTCGGGGCGCCGCAGTGATCGAAGACCATCGATGGTCGCGCGAGCGACATTGATGGCGTTCGAAGATCCGAGTGACTTGGCGAGCACGTCGTGCACGCCGGCAGCCTCCAGGATCGCCCGCGCTGCGCCCCCTGCGATCACTCCGGTCCCAGGAGCCGCGGGCTTCAGCATGACGCGTGCAGCATCGTGCTCGCCGATGATCAGGTGGGTGACGGTGGAACCGGCGAGCGGCACAGCAAAGAGGCTCTTCTTGGCCTCCTCCATGCCCTTCTGGATAGCGCCAGGTACTTCCTTCGCCTTGCCATAGCCGAGGCCCACCTTGCCGTTGCCGTCGCCCACGACTACGAGCGCGGTGAAGGAGAAGCGCCGGCCGCCCTTCACAACCTTCGCTACCCGGTTGATGGCGATCACTCGCTCGTCGTACTGGCTTTCGGCCATCGCAACCTTTCCCGTTCCCTTAGAGCTGCAGCCCGGCTTCGCGGGCACCCTCGGCTATCGCGGCCACCCGACCGTGGTAGCGAAATCCACCACGGTCGAAAACGACCGCAGACACGCCTGCCGCCTTCGCCCGCTCGCCGACCAGCCGCCCGACCGCAGTGGCCGCGGCAACCGTCGCAGTCGATCCGCCGCGCATCTCGCTCTCGGCCGTCGAGGCTGCCGCGAGTGTCTGCCCGTTGACGTCGTCTATCGCCTGAACATAGATGTGCTTGTTGGACCGGAAGACAGCAAGGCGCGGTCTTTCCGCAGTACCCATAACCTTCTTACGCACCCTTCGGTGCCGCCTGCGGCGCTGTTCCTGCTTGGTGAGAGCCATCTACCTACCTAGCTACTTTGCCGACTTGCCGGCCTTGCGGCGGACAAGTTCACCGGCATAGCGGACACCCTTGCCCTTGTAGGGCTCGGGCTTTCGGATTCGCCTGATGTCGGCTGCGACCTGCCCGACGAGCTGCTTGTCGAACCCTTGTACAACGATGCGCGTCTGGACCGGCACCTCGAAGGTGATCCCCTTGGGCGCATCTACGAAGACGGGGTGCGAGAAACCCAGCAGCAGCTCGAGCCGCTCCGGCCCCTGAGCCGTCGCGCGGTACCCGACGCCGACGATCTCGAGCTCTTTTCTGAACCCCTCCGACACACCCAGGACCATGTTGCTCAGGAGCGTTCGCGTGAGTCCGTGCAGCGACCGGTTGCTCCTCTGGTCGTCAGCACGCGTCACCAACACCTCGTCGCCATCGACCGCGACCGCGAGGTCGCCGACGACGTCGAGTCCCAGAGATCCCTTTGGCCCCTTGACAGCGACGTGGTCACCGTCGATCGTGACCTCTACGCCACTGGGGATCGGGATCGGCTTCTTGCCGATGCGAGACATTGCTTCGCTCCTACCAGACGTGGCAGAGGATCTCGCCGCCGAGGTGGCGCCGACGCGCCTCCCGATCGGTCATGAGACCCTGGTTCGTGGACAGAATCGCGATTCCCATGCCGCCGAGCACCCGCGGCACGCCATCGGCCTTGGTGTAGACGCGCAGACCCGGGCGCGAAACCCGCTTGAGTCCCGAGATCGTGCGGCGGCGATCGGTCGTGTACTTCATCTGGATGGTCAGCTTGCGCCCCGGACGGTTCGGGTCGTCGGCAACGTCGAAGCTGCGGATGTAGCCCTCTTCGGCGAGGATGCCCGCAACGGCCTCCTTGAGCTTCGAGGACGGCATCGCGACGTCGTCATGGAACGCCGTGTTCGCATTGCGCACGCGCGTCAGGAGGTCGGCGATCGGGTCGGTCATCGTCACAGCTGCGCCCCCCTCACCACGACGACTTCGTCACGCCGGGAACCTCGCCTGCGTGCGCCATCTGCCGGAAGCAGATACGACACAACCCGAACGAGCGATAGACAGCCCGCGGTCTCCCGCAGCGCCGACAGCGGGTATACGCCCGCACTCGGAACTTGGGTGTGGCCTGCTGCTTGTTGATGAGTGCCTTCTTCGCCATTGCTACCCCTGGACCTCGCGTCGGAACGGGAAGCCGAGCGCCCTTAGTAGCGCCCGCGCGTGATCATCGGTCGTGGCCGTGGTCACGATCGTTATGTCCATGCCCCGAACCGCGTCGATCTTGTCGTAGTCGATCTCCGGAAAGATCAGCTGTTCGGTGACGCCGAACGTGTAGTTCCCCCGCCCGTCGAACTGGTCGGGTGACAAGCCTCGGAAGTCACGAATCCTCGGAATCGCCAAGCTCACCAGCCGGTCGTAGAACTCCCACATCCGGTCGCCGCGCAGCGTGACCATCGCGCCTATCTCGTTCCCCTCACGAAGCTTGAAGCCCGCTATCGACTTCTTTGCCTTGGTCACCTTCGGCTTCTGTCCGGTGATGATCCGCAGGTCGGTGACGGCGCCATCGAGTAGTGAGTGCTGCTGCGTCGCCTTCCCTACCCCCATGTTCACCACGATCTTGACCAGCTGCGGAACCTGCATCGGATTACCGAGCGCGAGATCCGACTGAAGCTTCGGCCCGATCTCCTGCCGGAACCGCTCCTTCAAGCGCGGGGCCGCAGACGAGCTCTCACCCATCACAGGTCGCCTCCGCACTTGCGGCAGATTCGCACCTTCGCGCCGTCTGCCAGTCGATACCCAACACGCACCGGGCGGTTGCACGAGGAGCACACCAGCCCGACGTTGGAGACATGAATCGGCATCTCCTTATCGATGATCCCCCCCTGCATCGTCGCTCGCGTCGCCTTCTGATGCTTCTTCGCTCGGTTTGCACCGTCGACGATGACTCGGTCTGCCGCAGGCAGGACGCGCGTGATCTCCCCGCGCTTGCCTATGTCCTTGCCTGCTAGCACCTCGACACGATCGCCCTTCTTCACCTTCATGCTCACAGCACCTCCGGCGCGAGGGAAACGATCCGCATGAACTTCCGGTCGCGCAGCTCGCGCCCAACCGGGCCGAAGATGCGAGTGCCGCGCGGCTGCATCTGGTCGTTCACCAGCACTGCAGCGTTCTCATCGAACCTGATATAGCTACCATCAGGGCGCCGCTTCTCCTTCTTCGTTCGCACGACGACGCACTTGACTACGTCACCCTTCTTTACAGCGGCGCCTGGAACAGCATCCTTCACCGTGGCGACGAACGTGTCGCCAATGCTCGCGTAGCGCCGCCGAGTCCCTCCGAGGACCTTGATGCACAAGACCACGCGGGCGCCGGAGTTGTCGGCGACTCTGAGCCTGCTCTCTTGTTGGATCATCGATCTGCTTCTCTCACATCTCTCGCGTCAGCGCGCCCGGTCGAGCACCTCGACGACACGCCACCTCTTCTGGCGCGACATCGGGCGGATCTCCTCGACCCTCACGCGATCACCCTCGCGCACCTCGTTCGACTCGTCGTGTGCGTAGAGCTTCTTAGTGCGCTGCATTGTCTTTCCATAGCGGCGGTGTCGCACCCGCGACACGACCGCAACCACTACCGTCTTCTCCATCTTCGAAGATACGACCAGGCCCTCGCGCACCTTGCGCGGATCGCTGCGCGTCTCTGTTGTCGCGGTCTCGGCCATCTGATTACTCCTCGGTCCGCATGGACTCTGCGATCGCGATCTCGCGCTCCCTCACAACGGTGTTGATGCGCGCCACCTGGCGTCGAACATCTCCTAGCCGTGATGTGTTCTCGAGCTCGCCGGTCGCGCGGGCGAACCGGAGGTTGAACAGCTCTTCCTTGGCCTCGTCGAGCCGCTGAACGAGAACGTCGTCGTGTAGATCGCGAAGCTCGTCACCTTTCGACATCGCTACGCCTCCTCCTGCCGAGTGACGACGCGTGCCCTGACAGGCAACTTGTGTATGGCCAACCGCATCGCTTCACGCGCCACGGGCTCCGCCACACCCGACAGCTCGAACATGATCCGCCCGGGCTTGACGACTGCGACCCAGTGCTCGGGGTTGCCCTTGCCGGAGCCCATCCTCGTCTCCGCAGGCTTCTGGGTGACCGGCTTATCGGGAAAGACGTTGATCCACACCTTCCCGCCGCGCTTGATGTATCGGGTCATGGCAATTCGGGCGGCTTCGATCTGCCGGTTCGTGATCCAGCCCGGTTCGAGCGCCTGGATTCCGTAGTCGCCGAATGCGATCTTCGTACCGCCCTTGGCGAGACCAGCTCTTCGGCCACGCTGCACCTTGCGGTGCCGGACCTTTCGGGGCATGAGCATCGTGCTGTTACCTCACTCCTCGGCGCCGCGGAAGTGCGGCGTCTCGTGGTGCTCGCGTGTGCGGCGCTCGATCTCTTCTTCCTCGGCGAGCAGCCTCTCGAGCTCGGGATCGGCTTCGTGCACGATCTCCGCGGTGGCCGAGTCCAGTTCTGTGACCTCTCCGGTAGCAGCGGGCTCTACTTCCTCGGAAGTCGGACGGCGACGTCCGCCGCCGGCGCTGACGACCCGGCGACCGCCGGGGGTCCCTGCCGCTTCGCCTACTGCCATCGCTGCTTCCCTGGCGATCTTCTCCTCTGCGGCGACCTTGTAGGGGAGAACGTCTCCCTTGTAGATCCACACCTTGACCCCGATGCGTCCAAAGGTCGTGCGCGCCTCTGCCAGACCGAAGTCGACCTCTGCCCGCAAGGTGTGCAGCGGCACTCGCCCCTCGCGGTACCACTCCTTCCGGCTCATCTCCGCGCCGCCGAGCCGCCCGCTGCACTGCACGCGGATGCCCAGCGCTCCGGCCTTCATCGCCGTCTGCACGGCCCGCTTCATCGCCCGGCGGAACGACACGCGACCTACCAGCTGATCGGCAACTCCCTGTGCGATCAGCGCCGCGTCGAGCTCGGGCTGCTTGATCTCCTGGATGTTGAAGTGAATCTTCGCATTCCCCGTGATCTTGTGAAGTCCGGCACGAAGACGATCGGCTTCCGCGCCACGACGCCCGATGACGATGCCCGGGCGCGCCGTGTAAACGTCGACACGTAGCCGATCCCGAGTTCTCTCCACCTCGACGCGGCTCACCGCAGCGCGCAGCAGCTGTGTCCTGAGGTAGTCGCGAATCTTCCAGTCCTCGATGAGCTGATCGCGATACTCCTGACCATCGGCGATCCAACGCGACTTCCAGTCGGTGGTGACGCCGAGGCGGAACCCGTACGGGTTGACCTTCTGACCCATTACTCCGACTCCTCGACCTTCTCGGTCTCACCGACCACGGCGGCATCGCCGTCGCTCTCCACGGCCGCCTGAACGACCGCGACGTCTTCGACAGGGCCGGCCTCCGTCGGCGCGGCGCCGTCCGCCTGCGTGTGATCGTCTTCGTGATCGTGAGCATCAGCGTCGGCCGCTCGACGCGCCGCCGCTCGGCTCGCCCTGACACGCTCGACGCGGCTGCGGCTCTCGCGTCCTCCGCCGGAGGTATCACCGCTGCCCCGACGCGTCTCCATCTGCTCGTCGGTCAGGCGAGCGACAACGATGGTTATGTGGGAGGACCGCTTGCGGATCCGGAAGTACCGTCCGCGTGCCCGGGCTTGGCCGTGATTACGGGTCGGACCCTCATCACAGAACGCTACAGAGACGTAGAGCTCGTCGGGCGGGATGCTGCGGTTGTGGCCGGCGTTGGCGATCGCGGACTCGAGCACCTTGAGCACGTGGTCGGCAGCATCGCGCTCGCACACCTCGAGCACGCGCTCGGCTTCTTCCACGCTGCGGCCGCGAATCAGCGGAAGCACCTGGCGGATCTTGAACGGCGACACCTGCAGGTAACGAAGGGTCGCCCTTGTCTCGACAGTGGGTGAGTCAGCCATCAGCGCCTGCTCGACTTCTCCTGCCCGGCGTGATACCGGAACGTTCGGGTGGGGGCGAACTCGCCGAGCTTGTGACCGACCATCGCCTCGGTGACATATACAGGAACGTGCTTGCGGCCGTCGTGCACCGCAAATGTGTGCCCGACCATCTCAGGCGACAACGTCGACCGTCGTGACCAGGTCTTGATTACCTTGCGATCACCGGACTCGTTCATCTTCTCGACCTTCACCCGTAGGTGTTCGTCGATGAACGGACCCTTCTTCAAGCTGCGGGGCATGGCGACTACCTCCGGGCGCCGCGCGTGCGGCGACGGCGGATGATTAGCTGATCGGAAGACTTGCCCTTCTGGCGCGTGCGCCCCTCGGGCTTTCCCCAAGGGGATACCGGGTGGCGACCGCCCGAGCTCTTGCCCTCGCCACCACCGAGCGGGTGGTCGACAGGGTTCATCGCCACACCACGCACGTGTGGTCTGCGACCTTGCCAACGGTTCCGACCCGCCTTGCCGATCTTGACGAGGCCCGCCTCGCTGTTGCCGACCGCTCCGACGGTCGCCCTACAGTCGATCGGGACGCGTCGCATCTCGGTTGAAGGGAGCCGAAGAGTCGCGAAGGGTCCTTCCTTCGCGACTAGCTGTATGGCTGTTCCGGCTCCACGCCCCATCTTCGCGCCCGCCCCCGGCTTCAGCTCCACGTTGTGCACAGTCGTGCCGACCGGGACGTACCGCAATGGCAAGGCGTTTCCGGGTCGGATCTCCGCCCGATGTCCGCTCTGAAGCACGTCGCCCACCACCACTCCCGCAGGTGCGACGATGTATCGCTTCTCTCCGTCGTAGTAGTGCAGGAGAGCGATGCGCGCGTTGCGATTGGGGTCGTACTCGATGGCCGCGACCTTCGCGGGAATGCCGTCCTTGTCGCGGCGGAAGTCGACGACGCGGTAGCGGCGCTTGTGCCCGCCGCCCCGGTGGCGTGCAGTCATGCGGCCATACGCGTTTCGACCACCCGTGCGAGGCTTCGGCTTGGTGAGCGACTTCTCCGGCTTGTCGCGCGTGACTTCGGCGAAATCGGAGACCGTCTGGAACCGACGGCCGGCGCTCGTCGGCTTGCGCTTGCGTATGGGCATCGTCAGCTCCCGAAGATCTCGATGCGGTCGCCCGGAGCGAGCGAGACGAACGCACGCCTCTGGTCGGCGCGCTTGCTCCACACGCCGCTCCGCCTGTTGCGCTTCCGCTTGCCCTTGCGGTTGATCGTGTTGACGTTGGTCACCTTGACGCCGAAGATCTCCTCGATCGCCTGCCTGATCTCGATCTTGTTGGACCCGGGCGATACGACGAAGGTGTAGACGTTCTCGTCGAACGCCGAGTAAGACTTCTCTGACACGACCGGCCGAATGATGATGTCGCGCGGGTTGCGGGCGCTCATGCCTCACCGTCCTCGTCGCCGGGTTCGCCGAGCACCGATACCTCTGCAATCGCTTCGCGTCCTCCGCCGACGCGTGCAGTCGTGGCATCGAGGGTCGCCTGTGAGAACACGATCCAGTCGTTCACGAGCACGTCGTACGCGTTGAGCTCTTCGGGCAGGATGATCTGGACGCGAGTCCCGAGGTTCCGGAATGACTTCCAGGCTGCCTCTTCGCTGCGGAAGAGCACCACGAGGACCCTGTCGTCACGGCCGCCCGTGCCGCGGAGGCCGAGTGCAGCGAGGATCTTCTTCGCGTCCTTGGTGCGGGGCGTCGAGATGCCCCAATCGTCTACGACGACAACCTTCTGCTCCGCGGCCCTATCAGAGAGCGCCGAGCGCAAGGCGAGCGACACCATCTTCTTGGGCGTGCGCTGCCGGTAGTCGCGAGGCTTCGGGCCGTGAGCTACGCCGCCTCCGCGCCAGTGGGGGGCTCGTGTCGAACCCTGTCGTGCCCGGCCGGTGCCCTTCTGCCTCCAGGGCTTGGCGCCGCCACCGGAGACCTCGGACCGGGTCTTCGTGCTGTGCGTGCCGGCCCTCGCCGCCGCGAGCTGGGCGGTGACCACTTGGTGCATCACCGCGACGTTGGGCTCCAGCCCGAAGACCGCTTCGAGGAGCTCGACAACTCCGGCATCCGCCCCTGCCGCCGACTTCATGCTGATCGTGCTCATGCCGACTTCCCCGCCTTCACCGCATCGCGGATCAGCACCAGGCTCCCGTTCGGTCCGGGAACTGCACCCCTTATCAGGATGAGTCCACGTTCGGCATCGCCCTCGACGACCACCAGATTCAGTGTCGTCACCTTCTTGCTGCCGTACTGGCCTGCCATGCGTGTGCCCTTGAACACCCGAGCAGGGGTAGCGCACGCACCGATAGAACCAGGTGCCCGATGCTTCTTGTGGTTGCCGTGCGACGCGCCCTGACCCTTGAAGTTGTGGCGTTGCATCACGCCGGAGAATCCCTTCCCCTTCGTAACGCCGGTCACATCGACGCGATCACCCGCCTGGAAGATGTCGGCACCCAGCACCTGGCCGACTTCGAACCCCGATAGATCGGAGACTCTCAGCTCGGCGAGGTCATGCGTCGCCGGCGCTCCGGAGGCCTGGAGGTGACCCAGCGCCGGCTGGTTGAGTCGGTGCGGCTTCGTCTCGCCGAAGGCGAGCTGCACCGCGGCGTAGCCGTCGCGCTCGGGGGTGCGCAGCTGCACGACACGGCACGCACCGGCCTCGATCACCGTTACGGGCACGACGCGGTTCTCGGAATCCCATACCTGGGTCATGCCTATCTTGCGCCCCAGGATGCCTCTGCCTGCCATTGCATTCCCTCTCCGGAGAACCGGACTCACGCGAACGCTCCGCAGGGCGGTGCCCGGCGGAGCGTCTATCTCGGTTGTGCCGTGCGGTTCCCCGCGAGTACCCGGGGGCCTGCACGGACGTCACTTGAGCGGAGCCGACGGTTCGGCCCCGGCGAATCGATCGAATCCTACCCTTGTCGTGCTGCCGGCCGCCAGGCGGGGACCGCCGGAACAAGACGTCTCCGACTAGACCTGCTGGATCTTGATCTCGATGTCCACGCCCGCAGGGAGGTCGAGTCGTTGGAGCGACTCCACGGTCTTGGTCGTGTGCTCGACGATATCGATCAGGCGCTTGTGTATGCGCATCTCGAAGTGCTCGCGAGAGTCCTTGTCGACGTGTGGCGAGCGGATCACGCAGTACTTGCGTATCTCGGTCGGCAGGGGCACTGGACCTCTGACCTTCGCCTGGGTGCGCAGCACCGTCTCGACGATCTTCTTCGTCGACTGGTCGATGACCTCATGGTCGTAGGCCTTGAGCCGGATTCGGATCTTCTGGCCACTTGCCATGTTTGCTTCCGCTCGTTCCTTGTTTCGGCCGGAGTGCCCGGCGGCGGTGCCGCCTTGGGGGGCGGACCGTATCGGCTACTTGATGATCTTGACGACCCGGCCCGCACCCACGGTACGGCCCCCCTCACGGATCGCGAACCGCAACCCCTCTTCCATAGCGATCGGCTTACCCAACGACACCG
>Ga0172375_10003815_pt1 | contig 22632 bp, 18 predicted proteins | sample LakKiv1m_FD_114537 | JGI IMG/M metagenome (GOLD analysis project Ga0172375, IMG submission 114537) | Freshwater microbial communities from Kabuno Bay, South-Kivu, Congo - kab_092012_11.1m | ecosystem: Environmental > Aquatic > Freshwater > Lake | place: Democratic Republic of the Congo... | reverse complement strand
CGGGTAGTTCTTGAAAACGAATCTTACGTCGTTCGGGAAGGCTTTCAGAATCTGATCCACCAAACTGGTGGCTTGGGAGCAGAAGGGTCATTGGAAGTCCGACCACTCCACCATCGTCACGACCGCGTCGGCGGGGCCTTTCGTGAACGAATTGCCTACCGAGACATCGTAGCGCTTGTTGGGGTCGGGGGCTTCGGCCGTCGGTTTGGCCGCGGCGGCGGTGCCGGCCTTGGACAGGATTTCTTTCTGGCCCTTGGCCAACGCGTCGAGCTTGGCCAGGACGTCTTTCTGTTGGGCCTGGATTTCGTCAACCTTGCTCTTGATCTGACTGACGTCCTGCGGACTGCCGCAGGCTGCCAGGTAGACGCTGAGCACCGCGGCGAAAGCCGAAGCCGCTCTAGCGGATTTGCGCATTCGTACCTCCCGTTCGTGCACTGTTGGCAACGTCCGGGCATTGTTTCGGCGCCTGAGCGGGGTGTCAAGGCGGGTTTTAGCCGGCCGTCGGTTCCGACCGGCGAGTGCCCGGTTACGGCCGGGGCTGGCGGTCGGTTGGGAAACCGTGATCACCGGGGCGATCGGGTCCAGCGGCGCTGCGCCCCGCACCTATGGTGACGCTGGCGTTTCGCCCGCGAGTTCTTCGCGGGCCGCGCGGGATTCCATGCTGCGCCCCGCACCTATGGTGACACTGGCGTTTCGCTGCTATGCACTGACTTTCGTGTCCGCCCTGGAGACCACTCGATCGTCCGGCTCCTCGAGCCTGCGGCGCGGAGCCGGCCCGCTGGCCAAGGTCGGCGTGTCGGCGCTGGCCCTGGCTGTCGTCTGGCACGAGGTCGATTTCGCCGCCCTGGCCCGCGTTCTTGCCCAGACCGATGCGTGGACGGTGGGATTGGTACTGGTCATCTACCTGTTCGGCCAGGTGCTGACGGCTTACCGCTGGAAGTTCATCTCACAGCGGCTCGGCTTCGACCGTCCGATGCGCGAAATGACACGCATCTATTTTATAGGGATGTTCTTCAACCTGTTCGGACCGTCCACCGTCGGCGGTGACGTGGTGCGATCGCTCTACCTGGGAGCCTCGGACGGACGCCGGGCGGTCGCGTTCAACACGGTGATCTTCGATCGCGTGTCGGGACTGGCGATGCTGGTGCTGGTCGCGGTGGCGTCGATCGCGCTGTTCGGGCGTTTCGGATTGCCGTGGCCGGTGGTGGCGATGGCGGTCGCGGCCGGCGTCGCGCTGACGCTGGGGTGGTGGGTGGTGCCGCCGCTGGCGCGGCGCGTACTCGTGCGCGATAGCCGCTGGCTGCGCCTCATCGACGAGGAACTCGGACCGTTCTGGCGTGACCACGGTTTGCTGCTGCGTGCGGCTTGGGTGTCGATCGGTTTCCACGTGCTCCAGATCCTTTCCTTGATCCTGCTCGGCAGCGCGATCTCGATGCGAGTGGATTGGCGATACTATTTCATATTTCATCCGCTGGTGACCGTGCTGAGCGCGTTGCCACTCACCCTGGCCGGCCTCGGCATCCGCGAGGGCGGCTACCTGTGGTTCTTGCAGCGTCAAGGAGTCGATCACGAGACCGCGGTGGCTTTCGGTCTGCTGTGGTTCGTGGTGCTGACGGTTTCGTCGCTGACCGGAGGTGTCGTGTATCTGGCCGGCGGTGCAGCGGTTCCGGCGTTGCGCGGGCGAACGGCCGAAGTCGACCGCGCGATTGCGGACTGAGGCTCGTTTGATCGAGTGATCGAGCTGGATTCTCTGGTCCCCTATGTCTCCACCAGCGTGCTGCAACGTTTGCGCGCCGATCCGTCGTCGGCGCTGCGCAGCGACGTCGAAAACGTCCAGGTGGCGGCGTTGTTCGTCGATGTCGCCGACTCGACCGCCACCGTCGAGAGCCTCGCCGAGCGCGGGCGTGAGGGCGTCGAGCGCTTCTCTGCGTTGCTGGGCTCGTACTTTGCCGGACTGATCTGCGCGGTGGAACGATTCGGCGGCGAGGTCTTCAAGTTCGATGGAGACGCGGTGCTGGCGATCTGGAGTTGTTCCGACGCCAGCGTATTGGCGGACGCGGTCAGACAGGCTGGCGCGTGCGCATTCGCGTTCCAGGACGCCGCATCGGCACTTACAAACGGCGGCGAGGGCCGGCTGGTCTTGCGTGCGGGTGTGGGAGCAGGCCCCGCTTGCGTCGTACACGTAAGTGACGGCGCCCAACGCAGTGAGATGTTTCTGGTTGGCGCCGCGTGGGCGGATGTGATGGAAGCGTCCAAGGTCGCCGAGCGCGGCGCAGTGGCATTCGGCGCTGAGGCCCGAGCATTCCTCGAACTCGATGGCGCCGCCGTCGATCCGGCAGCCGAGAGGGCGGCAGTGCGGGTCGCGGTCGGTGAAGCCGGCGATTTGTTTCCGCCGCCGATTCTAGCGGATCCGAGCGGTTCGGGATCCGCTTCGGGGATCGACGATCCGGTCGCGTCGGCGTTGGTGCACTACGTTCCGCGGGCCGTTCGAACCCGGAGTCAGGCTCGCGGGAGTCCGTGGCTGGCGGAACTTCGCACGGTGACCACGGTGTTCGTGGGCCTGGGGCTCGATGGAGTCGAGGTCGATTCGCGTCTCCTCGACGCTGTCGCTCGCGTCATACGCAGGATCGTGCACGCCGGTGGCAATGTCGCGCGCGTCGGAGCGCAGCGCAACGGAGTCGCTGTGCTGGCGGCGTTCGGTCTGCCCCCCGACGCTCACGAAGACGATGCAGACAGGGCTTTGCGCACTGCGATGGTGCTGCACGAAGAACTTCTCGCTACCGGCATCGAAACCTCCGTCGGAGTGACCACCGGCCGGGTGTTCTGCGGGCCGGTGGGGAGTGGGGTCCGTTGTGAGTACACGATGATCGGTGACTCGGTCAACGTTGCCGCGCGCCTGATGAATGCCGCGCGCGCTTCGCTGCTTTGCGATTCGAGCACGCGTCAGGCCTCGAAGGGCCGCGTGCGTTTCGGGCCGCCGCGCGAGATTGCTGCGCGAGGCCGCAAGGGTGCTGTCAGGGTTTTCGAACCGATCGGTTACGCTCAGCCGCGACCGGTCGCGGCCGTGAGTCTGGTGGGACGCGACGAACAATGCGCGCAATTCGACGAGGCTCTCAGTGATCTCGAACTACGCGGCTGCGGAGCGGTGTTCGTCGTCGAAGGCGAAGCCGGCATCGGCAAGTCCCACTTGGCGATGTTCACCGCGCAGAATGCGGCTGCACACGGCCTCGACGTTGCGTGGGCGCGCGCAGAGTCGACCGAGAGCCAAGTCCCGTTTCATGCGTGGCGCACGGTCGTGGCCGCCCTGATGGGCTTTTCGACCGGCGAAAGCGCGGGTGACAAAGCGGTGGATGCCGATTTCTTCAGTGAGCCTGTCGAACTCGGGGCCGTCGAAGCGCGGTTGGTGCGGCAGTGCGGCTTGGAGCTGCACCAGGCCCACCGCGTGGCTCCGCTGCTGGGCGCCGTTCTGGGAGTCACGTTCGAGGACAACGGGTGGACTGCGAAACTTTCTCCGCAGGCCAGGGTCGAGCAGACCGCGGCGCTGGTGCTGCGCGTTCTGTCGGGACGCACCGAACCGTCAGCCGCGCGCGTCGAGCCATTGGCCGAACCGCTGCGTGCCGCGCGGCTGGTCGTCGTGCTGGAAAACGCCCACTGGTTCGACGCGGCGTCGTGGACTCTGCTGCGTACGGCGGCGCAGGCCTCGTCGTCGCTGCTGTTGGTCGTAACGTCCAGACCTGTCCAAAGCGCCGACTACCGGAGTTTGCTGTCAGGTCCGGAAGTTCGTTGCATCGTCTTGTCGGGGCTGGCGAGCGAGGGAGTCGCGGCGTTGGCAGCGCGTCGGTTGAACGTGGCTGAAGTGCCGTATCCGCTCATACAGCTTCTCTACGAACGCAGCCAAGGTCATCCGTTTTTCGTGATCGAGCTGGTGGATTTGCTGCGTCGCGAAGGTGCGCTCGCGTTGCACGGCGGTGAGTGCCGCCTGTTGATGTCGCCCGTGAATCTGGATCGGCTCGGGCTACCCGCTACGGTCGAAAGTTTGATCGGCGGTCGCATTGCTCAATTGGACGAGGGTGCGACTTCGGTACTCAAGCTCGCCGCTGTCGTGGGCGGCGCCTTTCTCGCCGACGATCTCGCGGCGGTGGATCCGGAGCGGCGCGAACGCAGTCAGATAGAGGACGCGTTGGCTCGGCTGGTTGACGCGGGTCTGTTGGTTCCGGTCGCCGACGGCGCCGGCAGCTTCTCGTTTCGCAACTCCATTACCCAGACGGTGTCCTACGAGCTGGTGACTTTTTCGCTGCGCCGGCGTCTTCATCGCGCCGTCGCCGAGAGTCTGGGTGGCGGTCGGGCGAAGGTTCCTCCCGCGGTGCTCGCCTACCATTGGGGCCGCGCGATTGACCGCCAGGCGCCGCAGATCGAAATCGTCGAGAAAGCGACGGCGGCAAACGAGGCGGCCGGCGAGCAGGCGATCGGTTCGTTCGACAATGTCGCGGCGGCGGCGTTGTTCTCCGAAGCGCTGGCTATGGCTCGGTTGCAGCCGGATGTCGCCGGCGCGCGGCGAATGGCGCACTGGTATCGACGGATCGGAGAAGCCAGCTACAGGGCCGGGTGGCCGAATGCAGCAAAGAGCAATCTGATGGCCGCCCTGGATCTGCTCGGAGCTCCGATACCTGCTTCGCGCGTGAAGGTGCGCTTTTCGATTGCGGGAGCGGCTGCCCGTCAGGTCGCACATTTGCTGCGGTCGGCGAGCGCGGGGCCGCCTGCAGCGCTCGGTCCAGCCGTCGAGGCCGCGCTGCGCGAGCAGGCCTCGGCCAGTGCGCTGCTCTCTTTCGTTCTGGTCCTGATGCACGAGACCGAGGCATCGATCCTCGCCAACCTGCGCGCACTGAACGCCGCCGATGGCCTGGGGCCGAGTTCGGAACTCGCGATCTGCGCCGCGGCTTTTAGCCAGTTGGCTGGGCTCGTGTTGGGCGAACGAGTAGAGCGCCATTACTTCGACATCGCGCGGCGCAGCGCCGAGATCTGCGGAGATGCCAGTACCCGCGGGCGGGTGTGGTGGATGCGCAGTATCTATCTGTTGGGCCGGGCGCGTTGGGCTGCTGCCTACGAGGTGCTGGAGAAGAGCATAGGTTTTTTTCAGGAGTGCGGGGACGGTCGCGCGCAAGAGACCTCGGTGATGGCGATGGGCAACGCCCTGGTGCTTGCTTCGCGCTTAGATGACGCACTCGAGTTGTACGAGAGCGGCTACCGCGCCGCGCACGTTCGCGGTGACGTGCAAGATGAAGCCTGGTCCCACGTCGGAATGTCGAACAGCACGTTGATGCTCGGCCGTCATCGCGAGGCGCTGGCGTTGCTGGCCAAGGTGGAATCGTGGATGGGTGGTGATCTGGAGAGCCTCGGCGACCACGCTTCGCGACTCGCAGTGCTGGGCATGCGCGCGGCAATCCTCGTCTACGAAGGCGACGGCATCGGAGCACGACGCGTTCTCGAGCAGGCCCACGCGCTGCTCGGGCCGTCCATCTACCTTTACCACGCCGTCACCGGCTACACGTTCGTCACTGAGGCGGCGTTGCGGCTGCTGGAAGCTGCTCGTGAATCTCGCCGACGACGCGGCCGGCAAGCGATCGAGGCGGTCGTGCACGAACGTTTCGTCGTGGAGGAAGACGCTGCACTTCAGCGGATGGCCGACGACTTCGAGCGCAGACTTTGGATCTTCGGGCGGGTCATGCCGATCGGCCGAGCGCAGGCCTTGGTGTGGCGCGGCTCTTCGCTCTGGCTTCGCGGAAAGCGCTCACGTGCACTTCGTGCGTGGAATCGGGCGGCAGTCGTCGCAGCTTCCCTGGCAATGCCGCACGAGCGAGCGCTTGCCCGCTACGAGGCCGGTCGCCACCTGCCGCCGGAAGACCCACGCAGGCTCACGTGGCTGGAAGAGGCCCGCGACCTGTTTGCCGGCGTCGGTGCGAAATACCGGCTGCGATGCGTGGAAGACGAAATCGCCGCCAGCCGGCGCTAGCGTCCTTTGACTTCGCGTTCGAGTGCTCGTGGATTTTTGATCAGTACGTATCGGGTACCGGTCTTTACCAGACCGCGACTTCTCCAGGCTCGCAACTGCTTGTTCACGGATTCGCGTGAAACCCCGATGCTGGCGGCGAGATCCTTTTGCACCATCTTGTGGGCGATGAGCAGGCCGTCGTCGGTTTGGCTGCCGTAGAGTTTGGCCAACGCCATGAGACCGCGGTAGAAGCGCGACGGCAGGTCGCGAAATGCCGAGTCTTCGGCGAGGTCGGTAGTGCGGCGCAGTTTTGCGCAGAGCAATTCGAGAAGCCGGATACTCGCCTGCGGGTGGGCCTCGAGAAAACGCAAGAAGACGGCGCGCGGTACCGTAACGACCTCGACGTCGTCGAGTGCGATGCCGTCGGCCGAGCGCTCGCCGCCGTCGAGCAGTGCGAGTTCACCGAGGACGCCGCCGCGATCGATGATGTTTATCAGCAGTTCGGCGCCGCGCTCCGAAGTGGTGACGACCTTGACGTGTCCGCTGGCCACTACGATCATAGCTTCGCCGCGGTCTCCGCGGCGCACGAGCACCTGGCCGGCCCGGAACTCCGCCGGCCGTGCGTTTGACGCCAGGGAGTCCAACTCGTCGGCGCCGAGCCCCTCGAACAGGACCGAGCGACGCAGCAGCGACATCACTTCGGTGCGCGTCAGATGGCGCATTCCCTCCTCCTTTTCCCTTGCAGGACTGCAGGGGGCAATGCCGGCACCCGCAGTCTCAGGCAACCTACAGAAAGCGCTCAGCCGAGTGAAGGAAACCCGCGCCGTCAGCGCTACTTCTAGCAGGCTGGCGAAAAAGCGTCGTGAGTCCGTTCAAAATGGTCCAGATGCAAGGCGCGCGCGAAAAGCCGCGAGCGGAAGCGTACTCCCGTACGCTGTAGCGAGTGGTTTCGCGCGCAACGCCGCAGATGGGCCATTTTCAACGGGCGTCTAGGCCTCGCCCTTCTTTTCGATCCAGTTGCCGCTTTCGTCGTACTCCACGTGATAGGTGGTGTGCATCAGATTGCGGAATTCGGCGACGGACTTTTCTTTGCCGGGTTTGAGGAACGCGGGATGCTCGGACGCATACCACAAGACGTCCTGGGTGAAGTCGCGGCCGTGCACGCCGTTGACGACGAACACCGGTACGTCGGCCAGGAAAAACTTCCAGATGTCGATCTGGGCTTCGAGGCGGTCGAGAACGATGCGGCCGAGCGCTTCGTCGCCGTTCATCAGTGCGGCGACGTCGCCGCCCTTGGCGGCGTCGTAGGCTGCGAGCAGGCGGTCGCCGACCACTCCCTGGCTGATCAGCAGGCTCGAGAGGTCGGTGTAGTCGTTGTAGAAAGGTTGGAACGAACCGTCGGGCGCGCCGCCCTTGAGCAGGAACTCGAGGGCCTGGCTTTGGCTCAGACGGCGGATGGCGAAGTCGTATTCGGCATCGCGTTCGAGCAGCACCACGGTGGAAATCTGGTGTACGTCGCGATCGCAGTAGTAGGTGTCGGAGTCGGGATCGTAGAGAAGTCTCTCGTCCGGGTATTCGTGCGTGACGCGGCCGAGACCGCTGCGGTCGCCGGCCGCGCCGTAGTCGGCGGTGGCGTTCTCGATGATCGGTTCGGTCTCGGCAAGTATCAGGTCGCGCCCGAGCAGTCCGCGCGAGCGCATGTAGAAGAAGCGCTCGGACGGCCACGCGTCCCACTGCGACTTGCCCGAGGGCACGATGTGGACCCAGTCGTCCTGGCAGATGTAGCCGACGACGGCGAGGATCTCCTTGGCTTTCTTGCGGTCGTTCTTGTGCTCGATGGCGTAACGGCGCTCGAGTTCGAGACGCCGCGCGTGGCTGTTACGTTCGGCCCAGAAGGTGGCTCCGTCGGTCTTGCCCGCACCGCCGGCGCCGAGCATCACCGTGGCACCGCCGCCGCTGCTGAGGATCGCGCACGAGGCGTGCGCCGACAGCACTTCAGCGCGCGCCATGACGGTCGAGACGCCGGCGTGAATCCCGCGGCTCTTGATCTCGCCGTGGTAGTCGGTGTTGATGGTGATCACGTAGATCGCGTCACCGATTTCCTCGAGCGGGCAGGCGTACAGGAAGCACGACGGCGGCAGCGATTTCGAAGCTCCGTCGAAGAACTGCGAGTCGCGCAACCGGCTTGGCAGCCCCAGTGTCATCGGGTTTTGCTTGCGGGCCTTGAGCTGGGCGACGAATTCCTTGTAGGCGCGTTCGTTGGGCGGGATGCCGACCACCGAAATGACCTTCACCATCGGCACCGGCTTTTCGAGCAGGCGGAAGCGTTCCTCGAGCGCGGTCTGCAGTTCGAGCGCCACCGGGTCGTTGAGCTGGAAGAAGTTGGCCTGCGTGGTGCGGTAGAGCTGGGCGACGTTGCCGCGGTGTTCGCACTGCACGCCGCCCGACAGGAAGCGGGCGCGCAACGTCTTGTCCTCGGAGAGCACGTTCATCGCTTCGAGCCAGGCGCGGGCTTCCTTGACGTCGCGGTCGTGGGTCTTCTTGTCGATGCGCGCCACCAGTCGCTCGGTGAGCGTGGACTGGGTGGTGTTGTGCGAGTTCAGTACCGGGCCGACCGTTGGGTCTTCGGCGGTCTCGGCGTCCTGGCGCAGCATTATGTCGCCGCGGTCGCTGATGCCGATCTCGCGCAGACCCGGGTTGTGTCGGATGTACAGACCGCCGAGCGCGATCAGGCGGCCGATCTGGACCTTGGCGCCGTCGGAGGGTTTGGCCTCTTCGGCGTTCAGTTGCGAGACTTCTTCGGGAATGATGTACGACGCGAGTTGTTTGGTCATGTCCGAGGTGTAGACCCGCACTCGCTGACCGAGGTCGCTGACGGTGATTCCGGCATCGCGAATGCGGTCGACGTCGAGCGCGCTCTCCTCGGCCATGAGCAATCGGCCTTGGGGGTCGCGCGCGAGTTTGCGCGACGAGACCGCCTTGGGCTTGAGAAAACGTTCCATGCGTGTCGATGATACGGTCTCTTCCATGCTCGGTACCTTGGCGAAAAACGTCTGAGAAACCCGCGCTCTTACAGTATTCGTCGCAGTGCGTCAAACTTGCCGACGGTAGCTGCATGATTGAGAAGATCCTGGTGGCCGGCTGCGGGGCGATCGGTTCGATCGTTGCCTGTCTGCTGGCCGAGTCCGGCTCGAGGGTCGATGTGCTTGGTCGTGGCGAGCACCTGCGCGCGATTGGTCGCCGGATCGGGGGAGGTATCGAGGTCGAAGGGATCTGGGGTAACCACGAGGCCAGCCCCGACGGTGTCTTCGACGATCCGGCTGCTGCCGGCACCGACTACGACTGCGTGCTGGTTACCTGTAAGTCGTTCCAGACCGAGGTGCTGGTGGCGGGGCTAGGCCCGCGGCGACTGGCGGCGCGGGGCCGCGCCATCTCGCTGCAGAACGGTCTCGGCAACGTCGAGCGTTTGGCGGCGGTGTTCGGCGCGGAACGCTCGCTGGCCGCGCGCGTGATCTTCGGCGGCGAAGTCACGCGCCCGGGCCGGGTGCGCGTGACGGTGGAGGCCGAGCCGCTGCTGATCGGGCACCCGAGCGGCAGGCTCGACCAAGGCGCCGAGCATTGGGCCGCCCGTCTGGACGCGGCCGGCGTGCCCTGCCGGGCCACCCGGCAGGTGGTCGCCGCGCTGTGGGGCAAGGTGTTCTACAACGCGGCGCTGAATCCGCTCGGGGCGCTGCTCGGATTCTGTTACGGGCGTCTGGCCGAGGATCCGCAGCTTCGGCGGGTGATGGACCGCGTGATCGACGAGGCCTACGCGGTCGCGATCGCCGAAGGGGTCGAACTTCCCTGGGCCCGCGCGGCCGAGTACCGCGAGCATTTCTACGGCAGACTGCTGCCGCCGACACTGCAACATCGCTCATCGATGTTGCAAGACCTCGAGCGCGGCCGTCCTACCGAAATCGACGCGATCTGCGGCGAAGTGGTGCGTCGCGGCGACGCCCACGGCATCGACGTTTCCGCCAACCGCGTGCTTCTGGCACTCGTCGGTGCCCGCACGGCAGTCTGTTGAAAAAGGCCCATCTGCGGCGTTGGTCGCCAGCCCTGGCCGCTACGAGGTGAGCCCGAAGCTGGCGACGGGCGAGGTCAATTGGCCGCCTCCGCGCCCACGATCCGCGCGCGCCTTGCATCTGGACCTTTTTGAACAGACTGCAGACTGGAGTTTGTTGCGCGGGCGGTTGGGCCGGCGTGAGGATCGAAGAGTGAGGATGGCGACACTGAGCCGTAGCGCGATGGACGAGATCCGCAGCCACTGTCTCGAGGAATTTCCCGACGAGTGCTGTGGCGTTCTGGTTGCCGAGCGTGGAGGCCGGCAACGGGTGATGCGGGTGCGCAACATCCAGAACGAGATGCACGCCAAGGATCCGCAGCGCTATCCGCGAACCGCGCGGATCGCCTACGCGGGGCACCCCGGCGATCTGCGCGTCGCTCTCGAAGCGGCCGACACCGATGGGGCGTCGTTGGTGGCCTTCTACCACTCGCACCCCGACCACGACGCTTACTTCTCGGCCGAAGACACCGCGCAGGCCACACCGTTGGGCGAGCCTTCCTATCCGGATGCGGTGCAGATCGTGGTGTCGGTTTACGGCGCCGAGGTCAGGGCCATCAAGGCCTTCGCGTGGTCGGAGGTGCAGCGTGCCTACGTCGAAACTACCTTTGAGGAGAAATGAGCCGGTGAACGCAGCCAATTCGGAAAATTTCGCGAGGGTCGGCAAGCTCGACGTCCGTTACGCGTTGACAGGTGACGGCGACGCGCCGGTGGTGACTTTCGTGCACGGCTTGGTGGCTTCGCTCGAGCACTGGGCCCCGGCTGCCGAGGCGCTCTGCGCCAGCGGCTTTCGAGTCTTGCGTTACGACCTGCGCGCCCACGGTTCGACCACCGCGCTTCGCGAGCCGTGTTCGCGCCACGATCTCGCGGCGGATCTGGTAGGTCTGTGGGACGCGCTCGGGATCGTGCGCTCGGCAGTGGTGGGACACTCGGCCGGCGGTGTGATCGCGCAGCAGGCCGCACTCGATTTCCCCGATCGCGTTTCGGCGCTGGGCCTGGTCGGAACCTCGAGCGCCTGCAACGACAAGGCGGCCGCGTGGTATTCGCAGTGCATCGAGGTGGCGCGCGACCAGGGCGGCGGCGCGCTGATGGAGTTGATGGGCGCCAGTCCCGGGAAGGCTGCGGTGCCCGACGGTTTGGGCATCGTGCCGGTGATCGAGGCGATGCGCAGTCTCAACACCGATCCACTGACCGAGCCTCTGCGCGCGCTGCAAGTCCCGACTCTGATCATCGTCGGCGACAAGGATTTCCTCGGTGTCGGTGGGTCGGTGATTCTCAGCCGCGCAATCGCGGGTGCTGAACTCGAGATCGTCCCCGAGCGCGGGCACGGCATCTACGAGGAAGCGCCCGATTGGTTCGCCGCGAGACTCGCTACGTTCCTGACCAAGCACCTGCGCTGACGCGCCAGCGCCCGGCCGCCGCGGGTATCCGCGAAAAGCCCCGCCTCGAGCCTTGGATCAAGCGCGGCCGATCTGGCGGCCGCTCAGAGTGTGAGAGGTGACGGCTTCGACGAGTACCGTCGCGAGATCACCGGGCCGAGCGCCGGCGGGTTCGAAGCACACGGTCCTGTATTGAGGGTCCTTGCCGGCGAGCCACTGTTGCTGGCGCTTGGCCGGACCTTCGACGAGCACTTCGACGACGCTTCCGATCAAAGCTTGGTGGATGCGCAGCGTGCGCGCCAACTGCTCGGCGATGAGCCGCTCGAGGCGCTCGCCCTTTTCCTGCTCCGAGAGCGTTTCGGGAGTCTTGAACGCGCGGGTTCCTGCGCGCGGCGAGTAATTGAACAAGAAGGCGTGGTCGAAGCCTATCTCTTCCATCAGGCTCGACGTGGCTTCGAAATCCTCGCGGGTCTCTCCCGGGTAACCGACGATGATGTCGGTGGAGAGCGCAAGTCCCGGTATCGCGGCGCGCAGGCGCGCTACCAGTGCGCGAAACTCGGCGACGCTGTGGCCGCGCTGCATTGCATCGAGGACGGCGTCGGAACCGCTCTGCAGGGGCAGGTGGATGCACGGCGCGAGCTTGGCGCACTCGGCCATCGCGGTGATCGTCGAGTCGGTGAAATCGGCGGGATGCGGGGACGTGTAGCGGATCCGTTCGATGCCATCGACCCGGCACGCCATGCGTAGCAGTTGGCCGAAGTCGATGCCGTCGTGGCGGTAGGCGTTGACGGTCTGTCCGAGCAGGATCACCTCTTTGTAACCCTGCGCGGCGATGCGGCGCAGTTCTTCCATCAGCACCGCGGCCGGCAGACTGCGCTCGCGCCCGCGTACGAACGGCACCACGCAGAAGGTACAGAAGCGATCGCAACCGCGCATGACGGTGAGCCACGCGCGCAGACCTTCGCCGCGCGACGGCGCGATGTCCTGGTAGGTCTCGCTGCGATCGAGTTGTACCGCGACCGCCGGTTGGTCGGCTTCGAGCAGGTCCGGCAGCTGCCGGTAGCCGTCGGGGCCGACGATGAAGTCGAGGCCCGGAATCGCGTCGAGCAGGCGCTCGCGGTGGTGTTGGGCCATGCAGCCGGCCAACCCGATGCGCACGCGCCGGTCGCGGCGTCTAACCGAAATGAGCTGCCGCACCCGGTTGGCGACCTTGTCTTCGGCGTGCTCGCGAATCGCACAGGTGTTGAGCAGGATGACGTCGGCTTGCCCCGCGTCGCTGGTGCTGCGGTATCCGCGGTCTTGCAGCACGCCGGCGATCAGTTCGCTGTCGGCGACGTTCATCTGGCAACCGTAGGTCTCCAGGTAGAGCGCCGGCGCGGGTGATCCCGGGCGCGCCGCGGGAGCGGAGAGCGGAGCCATGCGTGCCGGTATAGCTCGGCCGCCAGGGCGGGCAAGAAACGCCGCGAGCGCGCAGGCGGATCATTGACCTCGCACGTCGCCAGCTCCGCGCTCGAGGGCCATTTTCAACGGGCTCCTCGACGGGGCGCGTAGCGCAGCGGCTTGGACGGGCTTCGTGACTGTGGAATGAGAGGCCCGTGAGCCAGGCTCCGTCCAGTCGCAGCCCGCACGAGTCGGCACCTCATCGCCCGTCGGGCGACGGCGCTGCCAAAGGCGCCGTGCAATCGTCTCACCACATCGACGACCGCAGCGCGGTACGTTGCGCGATCGTGACGGTAAGTGACACGCGGACTCCGGACACCGACGGCTCGGGTACCGAGATCCGCCGACACCTGGAGAGCGCAGGGCACGAAGTCGTGGACAGGCGCATCGTGTGTGACGACCCGGCGCTGGTGCGCGAGATCCTCGTCGCCCTGATTGCCCGCGGCGACGTCGAGGCTGTGATCACCAACGGCGGTACCGGGATCGCGGCCCGCGACAACACCTACGAAGCGGTCGCGCAGCTGCTCGACAAACGCATCGACGGTTTCGGGGAACTCTTCCGGATGCTCAGTTTCGGCGAGATCGGCGCGGCCGCGATGCTGTCGCGGGCGGTCGCAGGTCTGGCCGGTTCGACCGCGTTGTTCTGCGTGCCGGGTTCGACCGCCGCGTGCCGGCTGGCGATGGAGCAGCTGATCCTTCCGCAACTCGGCCACATGGTGGCGCTGGCGCGGCCGGTCTCGAAGGAAGGCTCTGCGCGATGAAGCAGCAGTGCGGTTTGGTTTCGCGGTTCGGCTGCAGGGCCGCGTTGGCGCCACCGGCTGCATCTGTGAGGCCGTCGCTGTGACGGTGAGAGTTCTGTACTTCGGCATCTTGCGCGAGCGGCTCGGGCGCAAGAGCGAAGACGTCGAGTGCAGCGAAGGCGCCAGCGTCGGCGAGCTGCTTTCCGCGCTTGCCGAGCGTCACAGCCTGTTCGCGCTCGGCGCCGGTTCGCTGCGCGTCGCGGTCAACCGGGAGTACGTGGCCAATGACCACCGCCTGCAGGCCGGCGACGAGGTCGCCATCATCCCACCGGTGGCAGGCGGAACGGGAGAGAACCGTGTTTCGTATCGTTGAAGAACCGATTTCGATCGAGAGCCTGACGGCGACGGTTGGTGATCCGGACGCGGGTGCGATCGTCGCTTTCGTCGGGACCACTCGTGCCACCAACCGCGGCCGCAGCGTTCTGCGGCTCGAATACGAAGCCTACGCGGAAATGGCGGTCTCCGAGTTCGAGAAGATCGGCGAGCAGGCGCGCTCGCGCTGGGAACTGACCAAGGTGGCTATCGTCCACCGCGTCGGCGTGGTGCCGCTGGGCGAGGCGAGCGTGGTGATCGCGGTGTCGGCGCCGCATCGCCGCGAGGCCATCGAGGCCTGCCACTTCTGTATCGACCGGCTCAAATTGGTTGCGCCGATCTGGAAGAAGGAACACTTCGAAGGCGGCGAAGTGTGGATCGGATCGCTGGCCGACTGCGACCACGGACAGGATCACGGACACGACAGTGGTCACGACCACGAGCACTGACACCGCCGGCCGCCCGAGGCAGTGAGTCCGACGCTGCACCGAGACGGTCGCAGATAGCCCGGCTTGTCATGCCTCGGTTTCGATCAACGCCGCGGGTGGCAGGCCGTGGGCTTCGGACGCGGCGCGAAAATAGCCGTACAGCACCGCCTGAATGGTGAGTGCCGCCAACTGGCAGACTACTTGAGTAGGCAGCAGCAGGGCGGATTCCGACACCCGCGCCAGCTGCGGGACGATTCCGATCAGCAATACGTAAGGCAGCAGACGCCAGCGCAGGTTTTCGGTGAGCCTCGCACTCGCCACCAGCGGCCACGCCAAGGCGCCCAAGACGGGTGCCCGCGAGATATTCCACACCAGAGCTTCGGCGATCTGCTCGCGCTCGTAGAGGATGGTCAGGAAAGGCAGGAAGCTGAAGCGCACGGTGAAGATCAGGAACACCAGCAGTGCGCCGAAGGCGGTCAGCGGAGCCTGCGCCGTGCTGTCGCCGACGGCAGCACGGATCGTCAGAGCTACCGCCACGGCCGGCACCAGAGCGACCAGAAGCGCCACGAACCAATAGATCAGCAGGATCGGCGCTCTGAGCAGTAGATAGCGCCACACTTGTCCCCACGTCACTTCCCGGGCGGTCACGGCCGCAGTGAACAACACCGGAGGCAACGTTGCAGTCAACAGTGCGGTGGTAAGGCCGACCAGCGCTGGCAGGATATGGGCCCGGCTGTCCTGGCCGGCCGGGACGGTGAGCGCGGCGACCGCCAGCAGCGCCGACAGCGCTACCCACAGCAGCAGATCCGGCCTCACGAGGCGCCAGCCCTGCTTCATCTCCGCCGGGAACACTGACCACAGCCAGTGCAGAATCATCTGCATGATCATTGCGCGAGGCCTTAACCGGCGTGGCGCCCGCGCGCAAGTCGAGTGGCCGTGAAAGCACCGTGTGATCTGCTCGGCCCGGTGCCGAGGGTCGGCGACCTGGCTCGTGGCCGCGAACCCGCGCCCGTACCGCGTCGAATTGTTCCTGCAACTCCCCGCGTGGTAGGCTCGCTTTCTTTCCGATGCACGAACTCCCTGTGAAGGCGCTCCATTCCCCGCGCTATCCTGTCGTCTGGCTCGGTCTGGCGGCGGTGATACTCGCCTCCGGTTGCAGCGTTACCAGCCGGCCTTCTGCGTCCAGGCACGGGCCGGGACGCCGGCCGACGGCATCGTGGGAACTCGGGCAGCAGCTCATCAACACCCCCGGGCTCGACGACAAAGACCGGGCGGCTGGGCACTTCCTGGCCGCTCTGGTGGCGCGTTTCGATGGAGATTACGAGACCGCCACGCGCGAGACGATGCGCGCCGTCAGCCTGAATCCGCGCCAACCCAAGTTGCGCGAAGATCTTGCCACTCTCTACGTGCGCAGCGGCGATCTGCGGCGCGCCCTCGAGCACGCGACCGCCCTCAGTGTGCTGGAGCCCGCCAGCGTCGAAGCGCGTCTGTTGGTCGCCAAGCTCAGGCTCGCCTCCCAGCAGTACCAGGAGGCGGCGGCCGAGTACCAGAAAGCTCTCGAACTCGATCGTGAAAACGAGGAAGCCCTGGTGCTGCTCGGCGCCGTCTACAGCCGCCTCGCACGTCACGGCGAAGCGGTCGACGTTCTGCAACGCGCGACCGCGCTGAACCCGGATTCATTCATGGCGAACTTCGGCTTGGGCAAGGCGCTGGCTGCCTCCGCGAAGTACGACGAGGCACTGAGAGCTTTCCGTCACGCAGTGCGCCTCAACCCGTCGATCGCCGAACTCCATCTGCAGATGGGTTTCGTATACGATCGGCTCGGCCTTCGCCGCAAAGCCGTGGAGGCGTTCAACAAAGCCGTCGACTTCAATCCCGGGCTCCAAGCCGCGCGCTCGCAGATCGGTCCGCTCAGCGAGGAAGATCCGCAGATCGAAGCCAAACTGCGTCGCTACGAACGGCTGGTCGATTTCGACGAGGACCCGCTGGCGACTTGCGCCAAGATCGGTCTGGTGCATTTCCAGCGCGGCGATTATTTGAGGGCGATCCTCGATCTCAACTTAGTACTGGCGGCGAGGCCCGGCGACGACGAGATCCGCTACTGGTTGGCGCTCGCTTACTACAAGGTCGGCGATTTGGACGGGGCCGCGGGTGAACTGAAGGCGGTATCCGTCCGTGCACCGCGTTACGTCGACGCGCGTTTGCTGCTCAGCGGTGTTCTGGAAGAGCAGGGGAATCAGACTGCGGCCATCGACGCGATCAAGCAGATGTTGCAGAACGCGCCCGGCAATTCCGACGGACTGCGACGGCTGATCGGTCTCTATCGCGACGCCAAACACTACCGGGAAGCGATAGCTACGGCACGCTTACTCGCGGACAGCGAGCCGCAAAACGACGGCTACGTCTACGCCCTGGCGTGGCTCTACGACGAAGCCGGTGACAAGCCGAAGGCCATCGAGCTGCTCCGGCGTGTGATCGAACTCAATCCCCAAAACGGCGACGCGCTCAACCACCTCGGGTTCACCTACGCCGAGCGCGGCGAGAACCTGACCGAAGCCGAGAGCCTGATCCGACGCGCGCTGGAACTTCATCCCAACAACGGCGCGGTCATCGACAGCCTGGGTTGGGTCTACTACCAGCGTGGCGACTACAAGAGCGCGGTCGACGAGCTCGAGCGCGCGGTGGATCTGGGCGGTCACGAACCCGTGATAGTCGAGCACCTCGGCGACGCCCAGCTGCGGCTGGGCCGCGAGGTCGATGCGTTGCGCTCCTACCGCGACTCCGAGGCGCGTACCGAGGAAGACGAGCAACGCCGCCGTGTGCAGGCGAAGATCGACGCCATTCTCGCCAAGTGGGCGGGCAAACCCCGCGAGACCGCCGGTGGGTCTCTGTAGCCGAACGCGTCGCGCCTGGGTCGTTCTCGCTTTTCTCGGCCTGTCGGGAGCGGCCGCGTGCAGGCCCGTAGGGCCGGCGCCGGCCGGTCCTTCGCTCGGGGCCGGGCCTGCTCCGACCGTGACCCAGATCGTCGAAATGCTTGCGCGGCGCGACCGTAAACTCGGCGCCTTCCGTGCCGAAGCCAAGCTCGACTACCGCAGTTCCACGCAGCGGTTCCGCTCCTCGCAAGTGATAGCGGTGCTGGCGCCCTCCAGTATCCGCATCGACGTCATGAATCCTTTCGGCGTCAGCTACACGGTGGCCACCGACGGACAGCGGCTCGCCGCCTTCGATCGCCGCAAGAAGGTCTACTACGAAGGCAGGGCGACCGCGGAGAACATCCGCCACTACACCGGGGTGCCGCTGTCGCCGACCGAGCTCGCGGCTGTTGTCCGTGGGCTTCCTCCGCTGCTCGGCGCCGATCGCGCCGGCAAGGTCGAGAACTCCGACGGCGTGTGGCTGTGGCGCCGCCGCCTGCCTCGCGGGGGCAGCCTGGAACTGTGGCTCGAGCGCGCGAATTGGGATCCGGTCAGGATGCGCGTGACCGATTCTCCGTACGGCCAGAACCTGGACGCCACCTTCAGCGATTACCGGGAAGTGAACGGGATCAGGGTCGCGCGGCGCATGACGGTTGCTTTCGCCGACGGAAGCAAACTCGACCTCTCGTACGAGAACGTGTGGCGCAAGGTCGACCTGATGCCGGAAGCTTTCCGCATCCAGAGGCCGCCGCAAGCCACGGTGATCGACATGGACGGACAAGGCGCGGGTGGCTGATCGATGAGGAGCGGATCGGGTCTGGCGGCGGTCGCGCTCGCGCTCGCGACCTGCGCCGCGGCGTCGTCGCTGGTGTTGCTGAACGGCTGCGGCGATGCCGGCCGTGGAAGGCAAGCCGAACCGGCCCAGCGAGCAGCGAGCGAGTCGTCTCCGAAGGCGCACGAGGCGGAGGCAACGCCCGCCTACGGCGACGCCATCGTCTTCGGCACCATCGGCGACGGTTCCACGCTGATTCCGATGTTGGCCTCCGACAGTTCTTCGCACGAGTACGCCGGTTATCTGTTCGACGGTCTGCTCGAGTACGACAAGACGCTGAGCCATCTCGAGCCGCGTTTGGCGCAGAGCTGGGAAGTGTCGCCGGACGGCCTGAAAATCACCTTTCACCTGCGCCGCGACGTGCACTGGACCGACGGCCAGCCGTTCACCGCGCGTGACGTGCAATTCGCCTTCGATACCATTCGCGACCCGAAAACGATGACCGCCTACGCCGAGGACTACAAACAGGTCCAGAGTTTCGAGTTGCTCGGCGATCACGACTTCAGCGTCACCTACGAGAAGCCGTTCGCGCCGGCGCTGGCCTCGTGGAACTCGCTGATGGTGCTGCCTCGCCACCTGCTCGAGGGCAAGGACATAAACGAGACCGACTTCTCGCAGCACCCGGTCGGGCTCGGCTCCCACGTCTTCGAGTCGTGGGAGCGCAACACCAGGTTCACGCTGCGCGCCAACCCGGATTACTATCGCGGCCGGGCCCACGTCGAGCAGGTGGTCTACCGGGTGATCCCCGACGAATCGACGCAGTTCCTCGAACTCAAATCCGGCGGCCTCGACATGATGGGGCTGACCCCGCTGCAGTTCCGGCGCCAGACCTCCTCGGCCGCCTTCGACCGCGATTTTCGCAAGTACCGCTACGTCTCCAACAGCTACACGTACATGGGCTACAACCTCGACAACCCGCTGTTCCAGGACGTGCGCGTGCGGCGTGCCTTCACCTACGCGATCAACAAGCAGGAGATCGTCGATGTGGTGCTGTTCGGACTCGGCCAGGCCACCGAGGGCCCCTACCGTCCCGGAACCGCGTGGCTGAACAAAAACCTGAAGCCGTACGGCTTCGACCCCGCCAAGGCCAGGGCGCTGCTGGCCGAGGCCGGTTGGCGCGACAGCGACGGCGACGGCATCCTCGACAAGGACGGCAAGCCGTTCTCGTTCAAGATCCTCACCAACCAGGGCAACGACCAGCGCCTCAAGACCGCGACCGTGATCCAGAAGCGCCTGCGCGACATCGGCATCGACGTCGCGGTGCGCGTGGTCGAGTGGTCGGCGTTCATCAACGACTTCATCGACAAGCGCCGCTTCGACGTGATCGTGCTGGGTTGGAGCCTGTCGCTCGACCCCGATCAGTACGACATCTGGCACTCGTCGAAGACCGGCTACAAGCAGTTCAACTTCGTCGGCTTCAAGAACGCCGAAGTGGACGAACTGCTCGAGAAAGGCCGCCGCACCTTCGATGAGGCCGAGCGCCGGCGCATCTACGACCGCCTCCAGGAGATCCTGGTCGATGAGCAGCCCTACACGTTCCTGTACGTGCCGGATTCGCTGCCGATCGTGGCCTCGCGCTTCCACGGGATCGAAGAAGCCCCGGCCGGGATTTCGTGGAACTTTCCGCAGTGGTACGTTCCGAAGGCCTCGCAGAAGTACTCGATCACGCCCTGACCAAGCGCCGACGATGCTTTCGTACCTCGCCAAACGTCTTGCCGGTTTCGTGCCGCTGCTGCTCGGGATCAGCTTCGTGTCGTTCCTGGTGATGGCGATGGCACCGGGAACTCCGGTCGACTTGATGACCGACCTCAACCCCAAGGCCAGCCCGGAGGCCAGGGAGAGGCTCGAGAAGTACTACGGTCTCGACCAGCCGCTCTACGTTCAGTACGGCCTGTGGCTCGGGCGCATCGTGCGCGGAGATCTCGGCACTTCGTTCTCGCGCGATCGCCGTCCGGTGCTCGACAAGATCGCCGAAGCGCTGCCGATCACGCTGTTCCTCAACGTCCTGGACCTGACCTTGATCCTCGGCCTGGCCATTCCGATCGGCATCTACTCGGCCTCGCACCAGTACTCGTTCGCCGACCGTGCCACCACGGTGTTCGTGTTCGTCGGTTTCGCGATGCCGAGTTTCTGGGTGGCGTTGTTGGCGATGATGTTGCTGGGCGAGCAGCTCGGCTGGCTGCCGATCTCGGGGCTGCGCTCGCTCGACTACGATTCGATGAGCCTGCTCGGGCAGGCCTGGGACCGCGTGCGCCACCTGATCTTGCCGGTGGGGATCGCCGCGCTGACCGGACTGGCCGGGCTGTCGCGCTACATGCGCTCGAGCATGCTCGAAGTGTTGCGTCAGGATTACATCCAGACCGCGCGCGCCAAGGGCCTGTCCGAAAGAGCGGTGGTCTACCGTCACGCACTACGCAACGCGCTGCTGCCGGTGGTGACGATTCTCGGCTTGTCGATTCCGGGCCTGATCGGCGGCTCGGTGATCGCCGAGACGATCTTCGCCATCCCGGGAATGGGCCGTCTCTTTTACACCAGCGTGCTGATGCGCGACTACCCGGTGGTGATGGGCATCACGCTGATCGGCGCGGTGCTGACCTTGTTCGGCAACCTGCTCGCCGACCTGATGTACGTGGCCGTCGATCCGAGGTTGAGAAAACGCTGATGGGCAGGCGTCTGCTGCGCAATCCTCTCGCGGTAGCCGGCGGCGTGATCGTGCTGGCGTTGTTCGCGGCGGCTTTGCTGGCGCCGTGGCTGGCGCCGTACGACCCGAGCGACTTCGATGCGGCCCACGTGCTGGAAGGTCCGAGCGCGCTGCACCTGCTCGGCACCGACGGACTGGGCCGCGACGTGCTCAGCCGCATGCTGTTCGGCGCGCGGGTCTCGCTGATGGTGGGTTTCGTCTCGGTCGGTATCTCGAGTCTGGTCGGCGTCACACTCGGCGCGGTGGCCGGCTATTTCCGCGGCGTGGTCGACACCGTGCTGATGCGCTTCGTCGACGTGATGCTGACCTTCCCGACGTTCTTCCTGATCCTGGCGGTGATCGCCTACCTGGACGCCAGCATCTGGAACATCATGCTGGTGATCGGGCTGACTTCGTGGATGGGGGTGTGCCGTCTGGTGCGCGCCGAAGTGCTGAGTCTTCGCGAGCGCGACTTCCTGGTCGCGGCCGAGGCGCTGGGCATGAAGCCTTCGCGGGTGATTCTGCGCCACGCGCTGCCCAACGCGCTGGCTCCGGTGTTCGTCGCCGGCATTCTGGGCGTGGCAGGCGCGATCCTGGTCGAGAGCGCGCTGTCGTTTCTCGGCATCGGCGTGCAACCGCCGCAGCCGAGTTGGGGCAACATCCTGACCGAGGGCAAGAGCACGCTCGGCGTGGCCTGGTGGCTGTCGGTGTGCCCCGGCATGGCGATCCTGATTACCGTGCTCGGTTACAATCTGCTCGGAGAAGGGCTGCGCGACGTGCTCGACCCGAGACTGAGGGCCAGGTGAGTACGGTGGTGCCAAGCGACGCTGACGGCGGTGCCGGCGTGGGCAACGCGTGTGGCGTCAGCGGCGCAGACAGCTTGCGCACCGTGGACGGTTCGGGTCGCACGAACGGAAGACATGCCAGGCACCTGCTCGACGTCAGCGGACTGGTCACGGCATTCGAGACCAACGAGGGCATCGTGCGCGCTGTGGACGGTGTCGATTTTCACGTCGGCGAAGGCGAGGCGGTGGCGCTGGTCGGCGAGTCCGGCTGCGGCAAGAGCGTCACCGCGTTGTCGATCCTTCGGCTGGTGCAGGCGCCGGCCGGCCGCATCATCGCCGGCCGTATCGATTTGTCGGGTGTCAATCTGCTCGAACTTCCCGAAGCCGAGATGCGCAAGATGAGAGGCGCCGAAATTGCGATGGTCTTCCAGGAGCCGATGACCTCGCTCAATCCGGTGCTGACGATCGGCTATCAGGTTGCCGAGGCGGTGCGGTTGCACCGCGGCCTCTCCAAGGCCGACGCGTGGAAGGAAGCCGTACGGGCGCTCGAACTGGTGGAAATGCCCGACGCGGCCGAGCGTGCCGCCGGCTATCCGCACCAACTGAGCGGCGGCATGCGCCAGCGCGTGATGATCGCGATGGCGCTTTCTTGCGGCCCGCGTCTGCTGATCGCCGACGAGCCGACCACGGCTCTCGACGTCACCATCCAGGCGCAGATCCTCGAACTTCTCGACTCGCTGCGCGCCAGGCTTGGCATGGCGCTGCTGCTGATCACCCACGACCTCGGCGTGGTTGCCGAGCGCGCCGAGCGCGTGCTGGTGATGTACGCTGGACGCGTCATCGAAGAGGGGCCGGTTGACCGGGTGTTTACCGAGCCGCACCACCCCTATACGCGCGGGCTGCTCAGGTCGGTGCCGCGGCTGGGACGTGAACGTGCGCCGCTCGCGACCATCCCCGGCGTGGTACCGAAGCT
>Ga0172375_10003813_pt1 | contig 22660 bp, 19 predicted proteins | sample LakKiv1m_FD_114537 | JGI IMG/M metagenome (GOLD analysis project Ga0172375, IMG submission 114537) | Freshwater microbial communities from Kabuno Bay, South-Kivu, Congo - kab_092012_11.1m | ecosystem: Environmental > Aquatic > Freshwater > Lake | place: Democratic Republic of the Congo... | reverse complement strand
GGTCATTGTCAAAGATTGATAATTTTTTTTTCAACCAGTCGAGCTCAATATCTCTCTGGCCGACCAGTTTATATGCTTGCTCTAATTGTTTTTCCTGTTCATTAAATCGATTTCTGTCTATTTTTAATCTTTTATCTTCAAATAGATCTGGCAGACCCTCAATAACCGTTTGTTTCCAGCGGGAGATAATGTTGGGATGGACGCCGTACTGAGAAGCAATCTCATTGGCGGTTTTGTCATTACGCAAGATAGCGAGAACTATCTTGGCTTTTTCTTCTTTGGATACTTTTTGTTTTGGTTGATTCATATGGTCTTATTATACCATTCTGGAATCAACTTTTTAATTGGTTAAAAGTTGTATGGAATTTCTAGACCATTATAATAAGCGTGGTGTTAGCGATAGCCTCTTAATAGCGTTTGTCCCATTATTAATTGGTTGTTTCTTAAATCATCTCATCTTTGACCGCCCCCCAAGCATTGTTTTTTATTTTTTTTCGGCGAGGCTTGTCCGATCGCCGAAAAAATAAAAACAAGCTGGGGGCGGTAAATGAGATTTTAGACAGGCTAGTTTTCGTGTGCGTCTATATTGACTTGACTATACGCACACTTAACGCCGTTAGTTAAAAACATTATGGAAATCAAGCCCAGAGTTTATCGGCAGAAGCTGGTAGAGTCGGGCGATTACATTGAAATCTATGATTATGAAAATTTCATTAAAATTAACCAAAAAAGAAAAAGAAGAAGAAATAATAAGCCGAAAGAAAAAGAAATCGACCCCTTTGACGACGGGTTTGATTTGAGCGAAGTTATCAGAGAAGATAAAAATCGTTTTTCGCTTAATCGCACTCGAGGCAATATTGTCCGTTTAGTTAATTCTAACCCCGATTTAAAAGTATTTATTACCCTAACTTTTGACAGCCAGAAATTTGGCAAGCCGTTTACTGATTTTAAAGAATGTAATTTGATATTTTCTAACTTCATTAAACGACTGAAAAGAAAATGCCCCGAGTTAAAGTATTTGGCTGTGCCTGAATTTCAGGGCGACTTTGATTATCGCACGGGGATTAAAAAAGAATTTGGCGGAAATATCCATTATCACTTGCTGTCCAAATTGCCGTTTATCGAAAGCCAAGAGCTGGAAAAAATCTGGGGCTACGGATTCATTAAAATTAATAATATTCGACAGGTGTCTGCTGTCGGTCCGTATGTCGCTAAATACATCGGCAAAGAATTATTTGATGGTCGCCTCGCTGGCAAGAAAAAACTATTTTATTCGAGAGAATTAAATCGGCCTAAAACTATTATCACTTATTCCAAGGTTAAGGAATATCTTCATAATCTGAAATCGCCCCCGCAACTGCTTCACGAAAAATCTTATCCCGCCGAGTATGTCGGCAGAGTCCGCTATCGGCTCTATAAAAAATGATAGCAATATTGTCTTTGAAAAACTCCTTTAGGCAAACATATGCCCATGAAACATGATCACCTTAGAAGTCCTCAAAAAATTGCTGGGCAGTCGGGGTCAGCAATATTCCAATGAACAATTGGAGGAAATTAGAACCGACTTATATCAATTAGCTCATCTCGCCCTCAAACATTATCTTAATCAGCAAAAAATACTAACAAAATCAAATTAAATTAAAAATAATATTGTAAAAATAAAAATATATGCTAATATCCTTAATGGACACAATTAAATCAAAGTATATCAACCATTCTCAAATCACAATGACGGCAGATGAGTCGTTTTGATATAAAGAGAGCAGTGGCTGTTTCAGTTATACTTTGTATAATTGTGTCCAACAGTTCACTGCTCTCTTTTTATTAATTAATTTTTAATCCTATGACTAAAGGAATAATCTATTACCGAGTTTCAACCGAGGATCAAGCTCAAACTGGCGTATCGCTGGAACAGCAGAAAAACGCCTGTCTTGATTACGCTCAAAAGAATGATATTGAAGTTATCAAATTATTTCACGATGACGGAGTGTCGGCTAAAACCACTAAGCGGGCCGGATTACAAGAATTATTAAGTTATTGTAAAAAGCACAATAAGGAAATTGATTGTTTGATAGTTTATAAAATTGATCGACTCTCCAGAAATGTCAAAGACTACGCCACTTTGCTTGTAGCCCTAGAAAAATTAAAGATAAAATTTATATCCACCACCGAAACCGTCAATAATACTTCGAGCGGTAAATTAATTGGCTCAATTATGGCTTCGTTCGCTCAATTTGATAATGATGTTAGGAGCGAAAGAGTCTCGGTCTGTATGCGAGAAAAGGCTAAGCAGGGGATTTGGTGTTTCAAAGCCCCATTCGGTTATTTAAACGCTCGTGATGAGCAAAATAGAGCCATTATAACCGTTGATAAGGAGCGTATGCCTATTATCAAAATGGCCTTTGAGAAGTTTGCTACGGGGCTTTATAAAATGGAGGAAATTAGAAAAATGATGACCGAGAAAGGTTTTAAAACTTGGTCGGGCAAAGAGCTAAATATTCAAAGTTTATTTCGCACCCTCTCGGAAAAGTTTTATATCGGCATTATGACGATTAAGGGCGAGGAATATCAAGGCACGCACGAATTATTTATTGACGAGAATATTTTTTGGAAATGCCAAAAGTTAATCCGCACTTCTAATCGGGGCGATAATATTTCATTCAAACGCACCGATGAAATGTTTCCGCTCCGTAATTTTGTTTTATGCCCGCATTGTGGTCGACCCTTTACCGCTTATTTAACTAAAAATCGCCAAGGCCGATATTATCCGTATTATAAATGCTATAACAAGGATTGCCACCATTTGAAGTCTATTTCTAAAGACAGCTTGGAAAATCAGTTCAGCGATTATCTGAAAGAGATATCGCCTGATCCTGATTTTATTAAAGCGTTTCAATTTATCGTTATTGATGAGTGGCAAAAAGAATTAAAAAATATTAAAAATAATTCACTGTCCGCCAAACAGAATTTAGAAAAATTGGAGCTGGAAAAATCTAAGTTAATTGAAATGAAAAAGAAAGACTTGCTTGATGACGATGATTTTAAAAATGAAATGGATAAGGTTAAGATTAAAATGGCCGAAAAGCAGTTATCGCTGACTGACAATAAGGTTGATAATTTTGATATTAAGAAGCAGTCGCAAAAGGTTTTCTCAATAGTTTCTAATTTACCCAAGTTTTACCATGAGGCTAAATATTACGAAAAATTAAAATTACAAAGTTTGATTTTCAAAGAAAAACCGATTTATCAATTTTCCAAAAGTCGAACCCCTAAATTGTCGCTAATATTACAAAACAAAAGAGAGCTGGCGACTGCCAGTTCTCTCAAAGTAGCCTCTAGGGGAGTCGAACCCCTGTTACATGGTTGAGAACCATGTGTCCTAACCGTTAGACGAAGAGGCCATGACTATTTCAAAACATTACCGATAATACTTTGGTTGCCGCGCAGGAAAGAATCAACTTCCATCACCTTGCGACCTTCCAGCTGTAACTTGACGACAACTAGGGCATCTTTGCCGCATTGTACCGCCAAAGCGCTCTCATGGGTAAACAATTGTCCGATCTTGTACTTATTAATCTTCAAGGGTTTTGGTCGGACTGCCCATAGTTTAAACAAAACTTCATTAATTTTCAAGCCCTCGTCGGTCAGGTAGCCATAGGCTCCCGGCCAGGGGTTAAAAGAGCGGGTTAGACGCTCAATTTCCTCGGCACTGCGGTGCCAATTAATATGGCCGTCTTCTTTCTTGAGCATCTTCACATAACTGGCATAACGGGAGTTCTGTTTCCGGGGCTTCAGTCTTTTTTTGGTATAACGGTTCAGGGTTTTAATCAGTAATCCGGCTCCCAGCTCCGCCAATTTGTCATGGAGGGAAGCGGCGGTTTCGTCTTTGGCTAGTTTGATTTTTTTCTTGGCCAGTATCGGACCGGTATCCAGGCCCTCATCCATTTTCATAATAGTCACCCCGCTGTATCTGTCGCCGTTTAAAATCGGGGCTTGCAAGCAAGCGGCTCCTCGGTATTTAGGTAGAAGCGAACCGTGGATGTTAATACAACCGTGGATGGGAATTGACAGAATGGAAGGCGGGATGATTTGGCCATAGGCGGCCACTACAATGAGCTCCGGTTCCAGCTCTTTAATCAGGGTTACTTCATTTCTAATTCTCTCCGGTTGGTAGATGTCGAGCTTGTATCTCTGGGCCACTTTCTTGATGGCGGAAGTGGCGAGTTCCAAACCGCGGCCGACTTTCTTGTCGGGCTGAGTGACGACGGCCACAACATCAAAAAAGTCGCTGTTTAAAAGCGCTTCCAGGGCTCGGGCTCCGAACTCCGGAGTCCCCATAAAGATGGTGCAAATCTTTTTATTTTCCTTCATAGAGTTTGTCGATAAAGAGGATGCCGTCTAAGTGGTCAGTTTCATGTTGGATGATTCTGGCCAGAATATGTTCGGCGGCGATTTTTTGTTTTTTGCCCTTGGTGTTGAGATAGAGGCATTGGATGCGGGAATGTCGTTCGACGTTACCAAAAATAATATTACCATCTTTGTCGAGGACCGACAAACAACCTTCTTCATCCACTTCTCGGGCCCAGGATTTTTTGGTGATTTGCGGGTTAATCATGACAATCACTTCTTCATTGTCTCGCAGTACTAAGAGGCGAATATTCTCTCCGACCTGCGGCGCGGCCAAACCGGCACCGTCTTTGATCATCATGGTTTTTTCCAAATCAGAAATCAAGCCCTGAATTTTGGGGCTTTTAATTTCCTCAATAGTCAGCGGTCGGGACTTCTTTCTGAGTATGGGATTGGGGTGGTTTAGGATGGGTAAAATTTTTGCCATAGATTATTTATTTTCAGCGGCCTTGTTTTTCTTATGTAATTCTTCAAAACTGGCCATGACCTTGAAAAAGTATTGCCACTTGGCACCAGTCTGACATAATTCCTTGGTCTCGTTCATGGCCTTTTCAATGGTAATTTTATGATAATCACGGCAAATCTTAAAAATGGCCGAGCGCTTGAAGTCGGGAATGCCGAGTTCTTTGATGATGCGCAAAGCCAAGTCCTGCCATTCATAGGCTGGCGGTTTGACTATTTTTCTGTTTCGTAAAATATCGGCCAGGTTATCCATATGGGTTATTCTATAATATTCATGGCCATAGTCAAATAGCCGATACCGATTTCAGTTTGATAGGCGAGAACTTTCGGTTCGTATTCTAGGCCGTCTAAAATTCCCAAAAGCACGCAGATTGATTTCAGGCCACATTCCATAGCGTCTTTAACCAACTTCTCGTCCATTTGCAGGACGTTTTCGCCGGCACTCAGCGGGTCGTTTAAATACTCAATCAATTTGTTGTCGAACTTAGCTCCCTTGGCGCTATAGCCTCCGGGTGAAGAGCGTTTCAAGCGATGTGACAAGTCAGCTGAAGCAATAACAGCGATTTTTTTGTTTTGGCTGATGATGATATCTTTGAGAGCTCGGCCCAGAGTGAAATGACTCTGCCTATCGGAGTGAGCATAGGAGAGGGAAATTATTTTGACGTCTTTGAGAGCTGGTGCCAAGAGTTGGAGAGGAATGGCGGAACCATAGTCCAATTGCGCTTCGCTGGTCAGTTGGATGTTGTAGTTATTTTTGAGGGCTTCTTTCAGCTCGTGCGCCAGAATCATGTCACCGCTGATTTGACCGCGGGTGGCGAAGTCACCGAAATTCTCAAAACCGATTTTGAATTCTGGGGCGCTGTTTATCACCCAACCGCTCTCCGGAGAATTTAGATGTGGGGAGATGATGATAATTGATTCCACTTTTTCGGCTAATAGTTGTTCGGCAATTTTCTGGTAGGCCTCAGTAGTTTTGTCCAACATTAAATTATTGACCTTGCCAATGGCCGGAATCAAAATCGGGGAATGCGGCGTGATATAGGATGAGCTGAGCATATTATTGGACAGTTGGAGGCAAACTCATAGCTGATCCCAGAGGATAGAGAGATAGCAATTGAGGTGAAACCGTAATAACGTTATTCCAATTATAGCCTAAAGTTTCAAAGGTTTGGCCGGAAGCGAAAGGTCGTTTCTGACCGCCATCGATTAAGTAGACGGCTTGGGAAGCGTTGGATTTCAAGAGTTCGCCATTACCGAAAAGAACGGGGGCAACCTTAGTATATTTAGCTAAAGTATTTTCTGAAGCTTTAATGATCTTCTTGCCCTTGAATTTGGTGTTCAAGAATATTTTGTCGACGAGCGGCGCCTTAGTGTTGTCTTGGACGAAATAAATGCCGCCGTTCTTAGTGTTCTGCATCAGGTTACCCAAGATGTTGGTTGAAGTGGCGCTCAGTCTCGGTCCGTCAACATAGCCGGCTAAGTCAGCCTCCGGAGCGTCAATAATTTCTTCCGGGTTGAAGCCAATTTTCTTGAAGGCTTCATCGCTCACGATATAGCGCTTGGCGCTATCCACCAACAGATATCTTTTCTTGTCCGGAGTTCTGATGATGGAGTAGTTCGGAAATTTAATGGCGTCGCCTTTTTCATAATTGTCGAGGACACTCTTGTCGACGACGATGATTTTCTTTTCGTCAAAGCGGGAGCTCAAAGCGCCGCGGCTGGTGAAAGGTCGTTTCTTGCCGCCGTCGATTAACCAGACGCCCACTTCACCGTTAATTCTCAACAGGGAGCCGTCGGGATAAACCAAAGGATTCTTTGGGAAGTATCTTTTCCAGAGCTTGAAGAAATTATAGTTGCCGTTGAAGACATGCGGGGTGTAATTATATAATCCGGCAGTGGCGGTGTTTTCTACGGCCACGCTCATTGGTTCTTTGTCGGTGTTGCTAAAGGTGTAGGTGCTACCCGCTTTATACTTATAGCCATCGGGGTGATCCATATAATATCTAAACTGAAGGGAGGCACTGTTCACTTGCTTGCCAAAACCTTTGTAATAGGGGTTGCAGGCCCAATTGTCGGGACAACCATAACCGGTTGCCCAATCCAATTGGCTTTGAGTAGGGTCGGTGTCACCGACCAAACTCTGTTCTTTTTGGAGCAGGACCAAGAGAAATTTAGGATTGACGGTAGTGACGTGACGACACTTCAACTTCTTTTCATCTTCGGTCGGCATATCACTTAAATCAATGCCGTCGCAATCATAGTTGGCGGTCGCCGCTTCATAGATGATTTCCGCCGCACTTTTATTGGGCGTACCGTGGGAGTTATAGGTGTTATAATTAGCCAGGAAGCTGTTTTGTTTATCTAAAAAGGACTGAATTTCTGCCAGGGTCATACTGTTAGTGTTTAGGATCTCATAATCGCTGATAATCCTTCCCGGATTGAATTCCGGGTCGATTTCTGTTTGAGCAAAGGATGAAAGAGGGGTGAAAATAATGAATAGGGCTGATATTAGGCCAATTTTAGTGATTGTCTTCATGATATTTTTGGTTATTATTTGTTATTCTTCTATTATAATATATTTTTTCGATTTTGGAAAAGAAAAACACGTCACTTATAATACGACGTGTTTTCTTATTTGCTTCAAGTTATTTGACGGTCAAAACCACTTCATTCTTGAGACCGAGATCAATCGACACTTTGTCGCCGTCATTAATCTTGCCTTCAACAATATTAAGGGCTAATTCATCCAAAATCATGTTTTGGATAATGCGTTTGAGCGGTCGGGCGCCAAAGGTAATATCGTAACCTTTCTCGGCTAACATCTTTTTCACTTTCTGGCCGATCTTGAGACTGATGTTTCGGCCCAGGAGTCTGGTTTCCACTTTTTGCAGTTCCAGATCAACAATGTTGATTAAAGCTTCGCGGCTGAGACTCTGGAAGAGGACGGTTTCGTCGATGCGATTCAAGAATTCCAGTTTGAAATATTCTCGCAAAATTTTGTCGATCTTCTCTTTCATCTCAGCGTTATGAAGCTTGGTGTTTGAGGCTTCATCAGTGGCGTCGTTAAAGCCAATGGCATATTGTTTGATGATTTCATTGCCGAGGTTGGAGGTCATGATGATAATGGTATTTTTGAAGTTGACCACGCGCCCCTTGGAGTCGGTCAAGCGGCCGTCGTCTAAAATTTGGAGGAGCATATTGAAAGTTTCCGGATGAGCTTTTTCGATTTCATCGAAGAGGACAACGCTATAAGGGCGGCGTCTGATTTTTTCGGTTAATTGGCCGCCTTCTTCGTGGCCGATGTAGCCTGGAGGTGAGCCAATTAATTTGGCGACGCTATGTTTCTCCATGAATTCGCTCATATCGAGACGTACCAAGGCATTCTCGTCGTTGAACATGAACTTGGCTAAAGCTTTAGCCAGTTCAGTTTTACCCACTCCAGTCGGACCGACAAAGAGGAAGGAACCGATTGGTTTTTTTTCTTCGTTGATACCGGCGCGACTACGCCGTAGGGCATTAGCCACAGCGTGAATAGCTTCATCTTGGCCGACCACATTTTGTTTCAATTCATCTTCAGCGTGAGCCAGTTTCTTGATTTCGCTCTCTAACATCTTTTGGACGGGAATACCAGTCCAACGAGAAACAACACGGGCAATATCTTCTTCGTCCACTTCTTCTTTCAGAATGCGCTGGCCTTTCTTCTGGATTTTAATCAGCTCCGCTTCCTGGCTGCTAATCTCTTTTTCCAGTTTAGGAATTAAATCATATTTAATCTGAGCAACTTTGGTCAGATCATCGCCGCGGCGTTGGATAATTTCAGAGTTGGCTTTGAGTTCGTCAATTTTCTTTTTGCTGTCGCGGATGCGGGAGATGATATTTTTTTCATTCTGCCAATGGAGTTCCAATTGGTTAGCCTTTTCTTTCAGTTCGCCGAGTTGTTTGTTAATAGTCCTGATTTTACCGGCATCATCTTTGGCATTCTCTTTGTTGGAAGCGAGACCCGCTTTGACGATTTCCAGTCGTTTGATTTCTCGTTTCAGGTTGTCCAGTTCTTCCGGCATAGAATCGATTTCCATGCGCAGGGAAGAAGTGGCCTCATCGATTAAATCGACGGCCTTGTCCGGCAGAAAACGGTCGCTTATATAGCGGGTGGATAGCTCAGCGGCGGCGACCAGAGCGTTATCGGTAATCCGGACGCCATGATGCACTTCATATTTTTCTTTGATGCCGCGGAGAATAGCCACAGTATCTTCAATGCTGGGCTCGGCAACATAAATCGGTTGGAAACGGCGTTCCAGCGCTTGGTCTTTCTCAATATATTTTTGGTATTCTTTGGTGGTAGTGGCACCGATGGTTCGCAGTTCACCGCGAGCCAAAACCGGCTTGAGCATATTGGAGGCGTCCATGGAGCCCTCGGAAGCACCGGCTCCGACTAAAGTGTGGAGTTCATCAATGAAGAGAATTATTTTGTCGCCGTGAGATTTAATTTCTTTAAGGACCGCTTTCAAGCGCTCTTCAAATTCACCACGGAATTTGGCACCAGCTACTAGGGCGCCTAAATCAAGCGACACCACCTCTTTGTTCTTCAACATTTCCGGGACATCTCCGGCGACGATGCGCTGAGCCAGACCTTCAACAATAGCGGTTTTGCCCACGCCGGCATCGCCGATTAATACCGGATTGTTTTTAGTGCGGCGCAGGAGAACTTGCATAATGCGGCGGATTTCCATATCGCGGCCAATAACCGGGTCTAACTTTTCCTCCTTGGCTTTGTCGGTCAGGTTAGTGGTGTACTTTTCCAGAACTTTGAACTTGGTGTCCGGATCTGGATCGGTGATCGGATTGGAGCCACGAAGTTCTTTGAGAACATCCATGACTTTCTGGTAATCGAGCTTGAAGTTCAAGAGAATTTTTTGAGCGACGGTGGTTGAGCCGATGAGCGCCAGCAAAATGTGCTCGGTGGAAATGTATTCGTCACCCATGCCGTCCGCTTCTTTCTTGGAACGCTCTAAAACCATAGCCACATCACTGGTGCCTTGGACAGCTTGAACCGGACCGCTGTTGGGAGAGGTTTTGACCTTCGGTAGTTTGTTGATTTCTCTGATGGTGTAGTCTTCCAGAATATCCGGGTCGGTTCCCAGTTTCTCTAAAATTGGTTTGATGAGACTCTCGTTTTGTTGGAGCAGAGCCAGTAAAAGATGCAGGGCTTCGATATATTGTTGGCCGAATTCTTGGGCAATGACCTGAGCGTTGATGATGGCTTCCTGAGATTTATTGGTAAATTTGTTGAACATATTTAAATGATAATTAGTGAGTTATTTAGCACTCTAGTCTTTGGAGTGCTAAGCATAATATAGTATATATAATGGGGGGTGTCAATACAGATTTCTCCACAAAAAAAGCGGAATATTTATATTCCGCTTTGTGCCGTATCTAATTATTCAGTTTTTTTTAAATCAATGTCATCTGATATCAATTCAATAATTTCCTCATTTTTCTTTCGCAACTCAAGGACCTTGTCCTTGATTTTTGTTTTGATTTCTCCATTTGGGAGTGAATCTAACAAATTGTCGAGTTCAATTTGTATCTTGTCTAATTCCATGATTTTAACGTTTATGATTTCTTGTCGACTTTTTGGTTTGTCTTGGTTTTCGAAATTCATATTATTTATGAAAAACTAAATAGCTTTTATAAGTTGTTTAGTTTTGTTTTTTAATTTTTTAGATAAATTAATTATATCATGTTTTAATTATTTTGTCAATGGTTTTGGCTTTGTCCGATTTTATGCTATTATTATTATATATTTTAGCGCACTTTAGTGCCTTTGTCCAATCTGCTTATGAACCGGAGTCATTTCCTAGTTTATCTCCCTAAAATCATCCTGCAAATCCTGCGTGATTTTTTGTATTTCCCGTTGTGGTGGTACAGCGTCGGTTTGGGTCGCACTTTACTCAATGTCGGCCACTTTATTCGTGAAGAACAAACCAGTTTAGGTCTGGGAGTCTGGGTCAAAAACATTTTTACGCCGATGTATGGCCAGCGGGATTTTACCGGCAAGGCCATCAGTTTTTTTATCCGCCTCATCCAGATTATTTTCCGCGGTATTTTTATGTTGTTCTGGCTGCTAATCTCCGCTGTGTTTATCGCTTTCTGGCTGACTCTGCCGCCACTTATCATCGGGGCCATCTTTTATCAATTATTATAATCTATGAATAACTCTGCGCCAATTCTATCCTGGGGTCTGGTATTAAGTCGCTCTTCTATTGCGCTCAAGCGCTTGAAGGCGAAGTTTGACGTGGCGGTGAATATCATTTCCGCGCTGGTGGCTCTCTCCGGTCTCGTCAGCTTAGGCTATTGGATCTATCTTAACCACCTCTGGATTATTGCCAATCCGCTCCAGTTATTATCTTTCTACAAAACACCTAGTCCGTGGTTGCTGTTATTTTTCATCTCGGTAATTTTTGACATGTTCTTGTACTATCGCCGCAGTGAATATAATGCCAGTCAAATCAAGATCAAGCGCCTGGCGCATAAGAAGAAAATTGAAGTATCCTCCGGTCTGTCGGATCATTCTTTGACCTTAGTAGAGGACGCCTATCTCTTGGCGGCGAAGTTAAAGCAGGGCGAGGTTAGTGCCCGACATCTTTTTCGCGCCGTTTTGACCGACAAATTGGTGCAAGCGCTTTTAGTTCGTCTGGATGTTGACTTGCGTTCGCTAGTCGACAAACTCAAAAATCATTTAGCTGAGGCTAGTTCTGACAAGCTGGTCGGTTTTTCCGAGGCCGCTAAGGTGGCGCTAGTCAATTCCTATGTGGAAGCTTGGAACGACGAACGTCTGAGCGTCGATGCTCTGGATTTATTCTCTTTGACCTACAGTCAAGATGAATTACTGCAAGAAATTCTCTACGACCAAGAAATTACCGCCAACAAAATCACTAATGCTATTAAATGGTTTAGGGTCAACGAACAAATGCGTCATAATCTGCGCGTATATCGCAAAATGGCCCAGCTCAAACCGGGTAGCGGCATGAATCGCGCCTATACCGCCGTGGCCACTCCCACGCTTGATTATTTTTCCCATGACCTGACCCTGATGGCTAAATATGGCTATCTGGAAATTTGTGTAGCTCGCGACAAAGAAATGAAAGCCGTGTTTGAAGCGATGGAAAGCGGTCATGCCGGCGTGCTCTTGGTCGGTCCGGTCGGAGTCGGCAAGCGCAGCATCATTGAAGGCCTAGCCCAATTAATGGTCAAAGAGGATGTGCCGAGTTTTTTGAAAGACAAGCGCTTGGTGGAATTGGATATTTCTCGTTTAATTGGCGGCACCTCACCGGCGGAAGCGGAAGAACGTTTGCTTAATATTATCAGTGAAGCGATGCACGCCCAAAATGTGGTGCTCTTTATCGACAACATTGAAACCATTGTGGGTATCTCTTCCGGCGCTGAGGGCAGCTTGGAATTATCAGCTGTGCTCTCCAACGCTTTGAGCCGGCAGAATATTTTCTGCCTGGCTTGCGCTTCCAGTGAAAATTATGCCAAATATATTGAAGAAAAGACTCTGGGAGAAATTATGACCACCGTCGGCGTCAGCGAGCCGGATCATGATCAAGCGATTCAGATTTTGGAGAGCAAGGTCGGAGCTTTTGAGGGCAAGTACGGAGTCTATATTAATTATCGTGCCGTAGAACAAGCGGTGGATATGTCGGCTCGTTACATTAATGACAAATTTTTACCGGAGAAGGCGATTAACATTTTGCAGTTAACCGCAGTCAAGGTGGCTAAGTCAGGCGAGAGCAAAGGCTTCTGCAGTCAGGATGATATTGCCGCGGTAATTTCCGAACAGACCGGTATCCCAGTTTCCAAAGTGGGCGAAAGCGAAACGCAAAAATTATTATCACTGGAAGAAAATATTCATGCCCGCATGATCGGCCAAGAAGAAGCGGTTATTGCCATTTCCGGCAGTCTGCGTCGCGCTCGAGCGGAGTTGCGTGAGACTAAGCGACCTATCGCCAGTTTCTTGTTCTTGGGTCCGACCGGTGTGGGTAAGACGGAGTTAGCCAAGACAGTGGCCGAGGTTTATTTCGGCGATGAAAATTACATGATTCGTCTGGATATGAGTGAATACCAATTGGCCGACAGCGTCAAAAAAATGATTGGTGATTCGAGCTCCGGCTCTTTGGGTTATTTAACCGAAGCGGTGCGCAAGAAACCTTTCTCATTGGTGCTCTTAGATGAAATTGAGAAGGCTCATCCTGATGTTTTGAACTTGTTTTTGCAGATGATGGATGACGGCCGTCTGACTGACGGCCAGGGGCGGACCATTAATTTTACCAACTCTATTATTGTGGCTACTTCCAATGCCGGAGCCATCTATATTGAAGAGGCTGTTACCAAGGGAGTCGAAATGAATATCATCAAGCAGGAATTAATCGACAACCAGCTCAACAAAGTGATGCGACCGGAACTCATCAACCGTTTCGATGGCATTATCGTTTTCAAACCGCTTAGTTTTGACAATGTGATTGCGGTGACTAAGTTAATGCTTAACAAGATCAAGAAGAACTTGGCTCTCAAGGGCGTGGATTTGGTGGCCAGCGAAGAAGGCGTCCGAGAACTGGCTCGTCAGGGTTATGATCCGAAGTTTGGCGCTCGACCGCTGCGTCGTCTGCTGCAAGACAAAACGGAAAATCAAATTGCCAACCTTTTCTTGGCGCATTCCATCAAGCGCCGCGATATTATCGTGATTGATGAAAAGGGCGATGTCCAGGTGGAGAAGGGACGAGACCTATAATTGAGTCTTACATTTTGATAATAAAAAAAAGGAAGCATTTTTGCTTCCTCTTTCTTTTTTGTTCTTAGTTCGCGGGAACTTCCTGCAAACCTCCGGTGCTGTTTTCCTTGGCAATTTTTTCGCTCATGTGAATGAGCGCATAAACTTTTTCTTTTATCAAATGTAGGAAAAGACTTTGACCGTTGATTTCTTTTTCCGCGACATGGTCGGCAGCACTTTCTTCGGCTTCAATCATTTTGGCAATAACGCTAATAGCCTGGTTGTATTGAATGAGTTTTTCATTCGGCGTTTCATCGGCTAATTTTGTTAACCACTCGGTGTTCATGAGTTCTTTGGGGCTTAATTTTTTAGCCCAAACATGTAACACTTGACCGTCTAAGGTGCGTAAACCATTTTTTTGAATCTCCATCGGCTTCTAAGGTATTAAAGGTTAATATTTAATTTTGAAAATTACGACTTGAATATTTTAACAAAAATCAGCTATACTGTCAATGAACGCTTAATATTATGAATTATTTTATCCCCGCCTTGGTGGCTTTTGCCCTGGCGCTAGTCTTCACTTATATCACCAGTAAGCTGGCACTTAAATGGAAAGTCGTTGATTCTCCTGACAATTTTCGCAAAATCCATAAAAAACCCATTCCGCTCTTGGGCGGTTTGGCGATTTTTTTGAGTTTTTTGATTGTAATTCTCGCTTCTTTGGGACAATTAACCGCCTCCACCTTGCAGTATCATCATTGGTTGGGGGTCCTCTTGGGGGGCTTAGTTTTGATGATTGGTGGTTTTGGTGATGACAAATATAATTTTAAGCCGGGGTATCAAATTATTTTTCCAATTTTAGCTTCTTTATGTGTAGTCTTGGGCGGAGTAGAAATTTCCAAGGTGACCAATCCCGGCGGGGGAGTTATTTATATTCCGGCGCTAATCTCCGCTTTGTTAATTGCCCTGTGGTTGATGGGTATGATGTATACCACCAAGTTACTCGATGGCGTTGATGGTTTGGTGTCGGGAGTGTCAGCCATTGGCAGTTTAATTATTTTTTTATTCACCATTACCACCCGCTATTATCAACCGGACATCGCTTTGGCCGCCATTATTTTGGCTGGTAGCATCTTGGGTTTCTGGGTTTTTAATTTTCATCCGGCTCGCATCTTTCTGGGAGAAGGCGGTTCTTTATTCTTGGGTTATATTTTGGGAGTCCTGGCGATTATTTCTGGCGGCAAGATTGCCATTGCGCTTTTAATTATGGGCGTACCAATTTTAGATGTCCTGTGGGTTATTGTCCGGCGCACGGCGCAGGGAAAAAATCCTTTCAAGTTTGCCGATCGCAAACACCTGCATCATCGCTTGCTGGATGCCGGCTTGAATCAATGGCAAATTGTGCTGGTCTTTTATTCGCTCTCGGCGGCTTTCGGTTTGAGCGGTCTGTTTTTGCAGAGCAAGGGCAAGATTCTGATCCTAATCTTTTTATTCATTGCTATGGTTTTTCTGGTCTTGGGCTTTAGTTTCTTAGATCGTCGCAAGAAACGACCGACTCTCTTAGTGCATACTTGTTGCGCTCCTTGTGCGGCCTATATGATTTCCCAGGTTTTGCCCAAGGATTATGACTTAACACTTTATTTCTATAATCCTAATATCGATAGCCGAGCAGAGTGGGAGAATCGCCTCACAGCCGTCAAAGTAGTAGCTGAAAAATTTAACCTGCCTCTAATAGTCGAACCTTATGAGCCGGCGACCTGGCTCAAGCGTGTGGCGGGCTATGAACAAGAACCGGAAGGCGGCGCGCGCTGTGTGATTTGTTTCCGAGAGCGTCTGGAGAAGACTGCTTTAGTTGCCAAAGACAAGCACTTTGATTTTTTCACCACTTCGCTGACTGCCAGTCCCTACAAAAACAGCGAGTTATTGCTGGCTCTGGGAAGTGAAATCAGTGATCAGATGAAGGTCAAATTCTTGGCGAAAGATTTCAAAGATGATGACGGTTCCAAAAAATCTCTGGAATTAGTCAAGGAATTGGGCTTGTACCGCCAGAAGTATTGCGGTTGTGATTTTGCCAAAAAATAATTGGAGTATAACAAAAAAAGGAAACTGGATGTTTCCTTTTTGTTTTTTTGTTAGGAATTTTCTTGTTCGAGTTCGAGCAGGTCGATCATGTAGAGAAGGGAATGACATTTTTCTACTCCTCGGTCACAGCCGAGACTGACTAGAAAATCATTGTGATCCGTGTCGCTCGAAATAGCGATCATAATTCCGGTAAAGGTTCGACGCATTTCTGGCACCAGCTCCGTGGTATCCGGTTTACCGTCTTCGCGGTTGCCGCCGAGACAAGCGTCAACTAAAATATGGGTGAAGTTTTTGGTGACAGCAAATTTTACCTTAGCCTCGGTTAAGTTAAAAGCTTGAATTACTTCAGCGTAATCAGAGAGAAAATCTTTATATAATTTTTGCATGTCTGGGTCATCTTCGATTACCAGAATTTTCCTATTTTTTATTTTATTATCAGTCGCCATGGCTTGTTGTTTTAGGGTGAATACTAGAAAATTTTGTGAAAAGAACGGCACTCTTTGATACCGAGAAGGTTATCATTTTATCATAAAACTGTCAATATCTTGGGACTTCGGTTCTTTTTGGTGCTGCTTTGATTTTGTGTTATAATAGAGGGGAATTAATTATTAATTTTTAAAATTATGAATGCTTTTAAAAAGATCAAAAACATTCTCTTGTTCGGTTTAATTCTAGCGATTGCCCTCAGCGCGATTTATCTCAAAATTCAACAAGACAAGAAGAACAAAACAAAGATTGATAATAAAACTGAAGTTACGGTTAATCAGGATAATCAGACTCTGGCTAAAATTGGCGGTACCGGTCAGATTAAAAAGTTTGGCACCTACGATGAAGTCAAGAAATTTTTAGAAAGCCAAACAACTAACACTCCCGGCTATGGCCTGATGGTCAAAGGTTTGGCGACGACTGACATGGCTCGTCCCACGATGGTAGCCGAGAGTTCTAACGCTGGTGTCGGCAGTGCTCCGAATGCCGGTGTTGTCAGCGCTGATTTTTCTAAAACTAATGTTCAGGTGGCGGGAGTGGACGAAGCGGACATCGTCAAAACCGACGGCAGTTATATTTATGCCGTTTCTTACAATACTCTATTCATCATCAAGGCTTATCCGGGTGAAAGCGCCGAAGTGGTTTCCAAAATTGAATTTAAATCCCGCCCGACTGATTTATATATTAATGGTAATAGCTTGGCGGTTTTCGGTTATGACGATCAAATTTATACCATGGATCTTTATCGCAGTTTTAGACGCCAGAATCAATATACTTTCTTCAAAGTTTTTGATATCACTGACAAATCCAAGCCGAATCAGGTGCGTGATTTGAATTTTGAGGGCAGTTACTTCAATTCTCGTTTAATCGGCGACTACGTTTATTTTGTGACCAATAATTATAATTATGCCGTCGGACCAGATCCGATTGTTCCTCGCATTCTAGATTCTGGCGTAGTTTTACCGGAGAAGTGCGGCGGGGCTAACGTCAAATGCTTCGCTCCGAACATTTATTATTTTGACATCCCTTACGACTCCTATAATTTCACCACGATTTCAGCCATTAACATCAAGGATAATTCCGAGAAGATTGGCGGTGACGTTTATCTTTTATCGAGCACCCAGAATATGTTCGTGTCTCCGGATAATTTATACATCACTTATACCAAATATATCAGCGCATATGACCTGGAAATGCAGGTTAGCCGCGAAATCTTGACTCCTCGTTTGAGTGACGCGGAACGCAACAAGATTGCCAAGATTGAAGAAGTTGGTGACGATATTTTGAGTCCCAACGAGAAGAAGGTCAAAGTCCAGCAGATTTTAGAAAGATACCTGGCGTCTCTAACAGCCGATGAGCAAACTGCTTACGACAAAGAATTAGCTGACAAAATGAAACAGAAATATACCGACCTCTCGAAAGAGCTGGAAAAGACGGTGATTCACAAGATTGCTATTTCCGGTAACAGTCTGCAGTACAAAGCGACCGGGGAAGTAACCGGATCGGTCTTGAATCAATTTGCCATGGATGAGGATAACGGCTATTTCCGTATCGCCACCACCAAGAATACCACTTGGAGTCGCTTTGAGGGCGAACAACGGCCGTCATACAACAATGTTTATGTCTTAGATACCGACATGAAAACCGTGGGCTCTCTAGAAAATTTAGCCGATGGTGAACAAATTTATTCAGTTCGTTTCATGGGCAACCGGGCTTATCTGGTAACCTTCAAACAAGTTGATCCGCTCTTTGCCATTGATTTGACTGATCCTAAAAATCCTCAAGCACTGGGACAATTAAAAGTGCCGGGATTTTCCACCTACCTTCATCCGTACGATGAGAATACTTTAATCGGCTTCGGCAAGGATGCCGGAGAAAATGAATACGGCAATACCGTGGCTAAAGGGCTAAAGGTTTCTTTGTTTGATGTTTCTGATGTTAGCAGTCCCAAGGAATTAGATACTTATCTGATGGGCGATATGGGCAGTGACTCCGTCGCTCTTTATGATCATCGCGCTTTCTTATTCTCCCGTGAGAAGAATCTTCTGGTCTTGCCGGTAGCTCTTAGAAAATCAACCGGTCAAAACCAATGGGGCGATATCAATTTTTCCGGCGCCATAGTTTTCAGTCTGAAAGACAAGAAAATTGTGTTGGCTGGCAAAATTGACCACTCCGATGGCGGCAAGGTTTCCACTCCGGATTATTTTGACGGCGTGAACTATTATGACAATTCGGTGAAGCGCAGCTTGTATATTGAGAATAATTTGTATACCCTGTCTAATAGCTACTTGAAAGTTAATACCATTGATACTTTGCAAGAAATCAAAAAGCTGGAGCTTAAAAAGGGTTCCGGGGTTGATTTCCAGGTTATTAATTAAATCTTTATGAAACCAAGTCGGATTATTATTTTGGCTAATTTATCCCTGTGGCTCTTATTTCAAAGCTTCGTCTTTTGGCCGAAATTCTTTTTCGTGAGCTTGTTGGTGCTTAATATAGTGCTCGCGGTGACCGTTTATGCCTTAATGAAAAAAGCCGATTTGGGCCGAGCTTGGTGGAACTTATGGATCCTGCCGTTTTTAGTGTTAAACAGCATTGTGGCTTATGTTATTTTGATTCCGCAGGATATCTGGTTTAACAAATTCTTGACGCAAGCGCTGTTTATTCTGATTATCGGTTTCAATTTATCTTATTTCAAAAACGCTTTCAACTCCGTCTATCATTCCGAACAACCTAATAACTTAATGGAGTTATCCGCCAACTTTAGTTTTTTGTCCTGGTTCTTCCTGCTCTCAGCGGTCTACGGTTTGCAATTATTTTTGGATTTGTCCTACTGGATTTTGATCTTGGTTTTAGTCGGCCTGGCTCTTCTAACCACCTATCAGTATTTATGGATTAACAAATTGCGCGAGAAGGGCAGCTTTATCTTCGTCTTCTTGTCGGCTTTTGTGGTGGCGCAGTTAGCTTGGAGTGTTTACTTCTTGCCGTTTGATTATAACTCCTTGGGAATTCTGATGGCCTTAATCTACTATGTCTTCTTGAACTTGATGCGCTTGTATTTAAGTCACAATTGGAACCGAAAAAATCTTAAGTCGTTGTTAATTTTTTCCGGAGTGATTATGCTCCTGATTATTTTGACTCTAAAATGGCGCTAATAAAAAATAATTAATATGAAAAATAAAACCATCAATCTTAATCTGAGTGTGCTTCTGCTCTCCTTATTATTCGGCCTCATCGGTGGAGTCAGCGCGGACTTTATGCTCCGCTTCTATTTTTTCAAAGACTCTTCCTTGGTCACTAATAATAGCGGTGAGCTTAATCTGTCCAGCGGTCTCTATGGCCGTTCCAATGTGGTCATTCAAGATCCGAAGAAGGTGGTGGTCAATCAGGATTTGAAAGTACAAGAAACTATTAATGCCGCCAATGACAGCTTAATTGGTTTTTTCAAGCGCTTGCCGGAGGCTAAGGGTACCGAATTTAATCGCGCTAATTACTATGATTTGTCGAAACCGGATTTCACCGGTCTGGCTTTGACAGCCGATGGCTGGATTATGTCCGGTAGTGACAAATTGACGGCTAAAATGGGTCTCTCCGACTATGTGGCTATTGGCAAAGACAAAAAGGTTTATAGCTTAGATCAAATAGTATCCGCCAAAAAACAGGGTATCTGGTTATTACATTTGCAGGAGGCCACTAATTTATTGGTCAAGACTTTGTCGGCTTCGGAAAATCTGACGGTTGGTCAAATGCTTTTAGCAGTCAACTGGAATAATGATGCGGCTTTGAATTCCGTTGTTTCTTTGCCGGCTAAACAACAAGCGGTGAAGTCGAGTGATCGCTTAAATGAAACTATTGTTTTGGGCGAGACTTTAGATTCTCGCTTCAAGGGCGCTTGGCTCTTTGGTTTAGGGGGTGAGTTAGTAGCCTTCGTTGATGATGAATTACGGGTGGTACCGGTAGCTAATTTCAACTCCGCTATTTATAGCTTCCTAAAAACCAAGCAACTTACCAATCCTTACCTCGGCCTTAATTATATCAGTTTGTCCGGTCTCTTGAATTCCGCTTTGTCGAATAAGTCTTTTAACCCGCTGGGAGAAAATGGCGCTGTCGTCGCACCGGATGAGACTAAAGTGGCGGTCGTCAAAGCCAGTCCGGCGGAGAAAGCCGGTATCAAGGCTGGCGATATTATTGTTTCCGTGGATAGCGTAGAAATTAATGGTGAACATGATTTAGGCGCCGTCATTCAGTCCTATCACCCCGGTGATGTGGTGACCGTTAAATATTTGCGCAATAATTCTATGTCCAGTGCTGATATTATTTTGGGCGAATTAAAATAATTATTATGCTGATTCAAAGTATCAAAAAGATTAAGCGACTCGCAGGTCAGGTGGTTTTTTTACGATTGGATTTGAATGTGCCCATCAAGAAAGGCAAAATTTTAGAGGATTTCAAAATTCGTCAGTCGCTGGCTGACATTAATTATCTGCTGGAGCGTGACGCCAGGGTGATTGTGGCCACTCATTTGGGTAGTCCGAAAGGGAAGCTTGTGAAAGACCTGTCCACCAAACCAATCGCTAACTTATTATCTAAGCTAATCAAAAAGCCGATTAAGTTTTTAGATCTGACTAAGGCCAGTGCTTTTCCAGCCGGACGAAAAGTAATTGCCAATTTGAAATCGGGGCAAGTGGTTTTCTTGGAGAACCTCCGTTTTAACCAAGGTGAGCAGTCCGACGATTCTCAGTGGGCTAAGAATCTGGCCAGTTTAGCCGATATTTATATCAATGATGCTTTTGCCGTTTCACATCGAGCTGACGCCTCGGTTTCCGCCATCAAGAAATTTTTACCGAGTTTTGCCGGATTATTATTGGAGCAAGAAATTGTCAATCTCAATCGAGTTTTACATCCGAAAAAACCGCTGGTGGTTTTGATTGGTGGGGCTAAGATCGAAACGAAAACCACTTTAATTAAGCATCTCTTTAATTCCGCTTCGCAAATTTTAGTGGGTGGAGCTTTAGCCAACAGTTTTTTTGTGGCTGAGGGCTATGAAGTAGGAAAGTCGATGACTGATGCGGAGAGTATCAAGGTGGCCAAGGGTCTGTTGGGAAAGAATCGCGCTTTACCTTTTCGCCGCCCCAAGATTATTTTGCCGGTTGATGTGGTGACCAGTACAAAGTTAAACAAGGATCATAGTCTGGGAAATCATAATACCATTAGAATCAAAAAATCGGAGGCGGTGGGTGAGAGAGAATATATTTGTGATATCGGACCGGAGACTATTGGCTTATTCGCCCGCTATATCAAGAAGGCTCAAACTATTGTTTGGAACGGTCCCATGGGACTCTTTGAAATTCCTAACTTCCGTCACGGCACAGTTATCATGGCTCGCCTAATAGCTTCTCGCGCCAGTGGTCACGCCTATGGTGTTATTGGCGGTGGTGAAACAATTGAAGCTTTGAACTCGAGTAAAATGGCTGAGTATATGGACTGGGTCTCAACCGGCGGGGGAGCGATGCTGTCTTATTTGGGCGGAGAGAAATTACCCGGACTTCAAGGTTTAATCAAATAGCTAAATATTTTTATCAAAGAAAAAAAACTGTTCCGTGGAACAGTTTTTTGTTTTTTGTTTGGTCTTTTATTCAAAGACGGCTGCCATTAAATTTTTTACACTGATTGGTTTGAGAAGATAATTATCAAACCCTTCATCGGTAGCATTTTCGGCTTTGTAATAAAAGGGGTCAGCGGTAACGGCAATAATTCTAGCCTTAGGATTGTTCTGTCTAATTAGGGTCAGGATTTCATTGCCCAGAGGTTCGTGTTTGCTGCGGTAGATTAAAGCGAGATCAATCTTCTCGCCCTTTTTCTCCAGGTGTCTGATGACTTCCCTGGCTTTTTCACCGTTTTCAGTTTTGTGGACTTCGCTAAAGTAGTTTAGCAATGCAGCTTTAAAGTAGATTAATGATATTCTATCGCTGTCTAGCAATAACACACTGGTTTTTCTTTCGTTTTCTGGCATCTCGTATTTATTTTAAGGTTAAGGTACTAAGATTCTCATTATAATATATTTAATTATATTTGTCAATATTTGTATAATTAGCCGATTTCTAATATAATGAGATGGTAAGACATTAATTTCCTATAATTTTATGAGTAAAATTAAGCAAGTTTTGGCCCGAGAAATCCTGGATTCCCGCGGTAATCCGACAGTGGAAGCTAAAGTAGTATTGGATAACAAAATGGTGGTCAAAGCCGCCGTTCCCAGCGGGGCTTCGACTGGAATGTATGAGGCACACGAACTGCGAGATGGCGACAAAAAGCGGTATGGCGGGAAGGGAGTTCTGAAAGCGGTGGCTAATGTCAACAAGATCATCGCTCCGAAACTGAAGGGGTTAGATCCTACCAAACAAACCCTGATTGATAATTTGATGTTAGAACTTGATGGTACCAAGAACAAAAGTC
>Ga0172375_10003812_pt1 | contig 22660 bp, 23 predicted proteins | sample LakKiv1m_FD_114537 | JGI IMG/M metagenome (GOLD analysis project Ga0172375, IMG submission 114537) | Freshwater microbial communities from Kabuno Bay, South-Kivu, Congo - kab_092012_11.1m | ecosystem: Environmental > Aquatic > Freshwater > Lake | place: Democratic Republic of the Congo... | reverse complement strand
TGTTATAATTATGAAAAGACATAATGAAAGGTGGTGGGAATAATGGATTTACTCAAAGAAGCTACAGTTGAAACGATAAAACGTCTTCCTGATGGATGCTCTGTCGAAGATATAATGTATGAAATTAATTTTGTTGCTCAAATTCTTGAGGGTCTTAAAGACGCTGAGGAGGGAAAATTACTAACAACGGAAGAACTTCTGACAAAAGTTGAACAATGGGGAAAATAAAATGGTCGGAAAAGGCAAGCAGTCATTTGCAGGCAATTCATGATTTCATTGCGAGAGATTCAAAAACATACGCTGTCCGGTTTATAAAATCCCTCATCAAATCAACTTCAAAACTTGAAATAGCTCCTCGTTGTGGACGTATTGTCCCAGAGTTCGAAGTGCTTGGATTCAGAGAAGTCATTTATCAGAATTACAGAATCGTCTATAGAATCAAGAACGAAAATGAACGTGTTGAAATACTTGCAGTAATTCATTGTTCGCGTGATTTCAAAACAACATTTTATCAGGAATGGGAATTAAATTAAAAGGAATATCGCTTGTTCCATCGCCTAACAACAGGCCAAAAGATCGATATTCAAATGCTATTGCACTTCTTTTGGCCTTGAACGACAAGCAAAATGTCGCTTCGCTCCATTTTGCTTGTCGGGCTCGAGGCTGGCGCCCCGAGCCCGTTAGCGTACATATGACCAATTTTTAAAGGAAGGAGTATAATATTTTTATAGAACTGAGAAGGCCAGATGAAATTTAGCGAACTGGTTAGATTATTGGAAGATAATGGATTTAGAATTGTAAAAGAAAAAGGTTCTATAAGATATTATGGAAAACCTGGTTGGAATAACTTGATTCGGGTGGATTATCATGGGTCAAAGGAAGTTCCCAAAGGCACCTGTCATGCCATATTAAAGGATGCAGGTATAAAGAAGTAAGAAAATTGGAGGTGAGATTAGGAATGCTAGAATTAGAATATTCCTTAATAATCGAGGCAACAGAAGAGCCGGACTATTTTGGATTTTATTCTCCGGACTTGGCAGGTTTTTTAGGGATAGGACATTCTATCGAGGATTGTCTGTACAAAGCAAAGTGGGGGATAATAGAACATATCAATTTATTAAAAGAAAAAGGGCTTCCTGTTCCTCCGAAAAATCCAAACCCTAAAATTATTATCCAAAATGAACAAGAATTAGTAACTGCTTGAAAATTGGTCATACGTCCGCTAACATGGTGTTTGTGGGAAGCAATGCTTCCCCAAATCCGCCTTCGGCGGACTTAATAGACAAAGGTATCTCACCCATCGTCCCGATGTTTAGGGATGGTAGTGTTTTTCTATGGCTGTTTCAAATTTATTCTTGACACTCCAGGGGAAACTATACGTAAGTATGTCCTATTTTTGTAGTATAATTGAATTATGAAGCATGAGGACAGAAGACGGGAGGCAGGCAAGATGTTCATTGATGTTGCCAAGTATAGTGTTACCGTCGGTATCATTGGTGGTATCCTTGCCGAAAAGATGCCTATTAGTGCTGCGATTGCAATTTTCATTGTCGCCATAATATCTTTTGTCATAGGCTTTTACACAATTCCGCCAAAGAAGGAGGGAAAATAAAATGGCTCTTTACATTGTTCTCGCTGCAATCTTGGTTATGGCTATTTTTGCCCTTATCATATCTTACAGGGAAGACCATCCTAAAAAGGCTGAATGATACATGCAGCTTAATCGATTGTTCCAGAACCCTCCACCCTTCTCCTTCTCGGCTCCGGGCTGGCGGGGGTATTTGTATTTGGGAGAAAACGGCTATTTAAGAAGGCGTAAGAAAAAAACTTTAAACTAAAAAGAGAGGCTGGCAGCCAACTCCACCTAACAAGCGGATTTGTGGCGCTCCAATTATTTGGATTAAAGTTTGAGGTTGCTCCATGCCCCCCCGCTTTATTATTGGGATTAAGATGGATGAAGCGGAGGGCACAAATCCGCAAGCCCCGCGACAGTCTCCGTGGCAAAGCGCCACTTCGCTTATGCATAGTACAGATGAATAAAGACTAGCCAAAAATATTTGAAATTTAAAATCTGAGAGATATTCTCTCAGATTAAGGTTGTAAGAATCTAACGGATAGGAGAATCGCTGGTTCTGGGTAATTCTAAAACATTTAACTGATACACAAATTCAGTGTCACTCAATCCAGTCCTGGTTATTGCTGGATTTGAGTTAAAGATAAAAATGGAGGTGATGTGGCCTCTGCAAACCTGTATTTAGAAACAGTAAACCTTTTAAAATATCTAAAAAAAACCGATTGTGCTGAGTGTGGCTTTAGATCATGCGAAGAATTCATAGATGCTCTGAGAAAAAGAATAAAAAAGCCTCAGGACTGTTCTTTTATAAGTAAAAATGAGGCTTATGCTTTTGAGCTAGTCCAGAGAATCGAAAATTTATGGCCTGAAGTTCCGCTTCTTATGCATCCCAGGCCGAGCCTGGTTGGACTTGTAGAATTAAATAAACCAAATTCTGAATCTTTAGTGCTTATTTCAGGCAATAATGAATATACTGAACAAGTTCTTATGACTGTCTTAGGAACAACTATATGCCCATTCTTTGTTATATTTGTGGACACAGACGGAAACACAGTTGATATGTCCATGATTTATAAGACCCTAACTGCTGGAAGGGTGCATAAGGCATTAAAAGAAACAGACATTGAGCAAAAAGTGAGCAGGAAAGAACTTATAATTCCAGGACTTGCATCTTCTCTAAAGGAAGATATTGAGAAATTGACTGGTTGGGATGTTAGGGTAGGTCCCCTTTGTGCTGCTGAACTGCCTCTTTTCCTGTCTGAAATCTGGATTCCACCAGAAGAGTAGCCCTTTTATTGTCTTCTTTTGCAACTACTCAGGTTATCAGGTTCACGGTTCAAGGTTCAGGGTTAGCTACTTTCGTAAATCCTAACTTCTTTGTTAAACGGTACACTTTCCGAGTCAATTCGCGAGCCAGTTGCCAAGCCTCAATATCTTCAAACCGTTTCAATCTTCATCACTTCTTAACCTTGAACTGTGAACCTTAGAACTTTGAACCTGAGTAGTTACCTTCTTTTAAAGTATAAAGATATAAAGAATAGGACGGTAGCTGTCAGGACTATACTCCCTCCGGGCGCAACATCTAATTCGTAGGAGAGAAAAAGCCCCAAAACTGTAGAAATTACTGCAGCTCCACATGAGGTTACGATCATAGAATATAAGTTTCTGGTAAGTAATTGTGCGGTTGCTCCTGGTATAACGAGAAGGGCTGAGACAAGGATGATACCTACAATCTTCATAGAGATAACAATAGATACCGAAAGGACAATCAGGAAAAGGATGTTAATGGCCCTGACGGGTATGCCGCTTACACGCGCTATCTCCTCGTTATATGTTATAAGAAATATCTCTTTTAGAAAGAGCATGATGCATCCGGTTACTAATACTGTTGTAAACAATGTGAGCATGACTTCTCCATCGGTAATGGCTAATATATTCCCGAAAAGGTAGCCGAACAGGTCGATATTATATTCCTTCGAGAGACTTATAAGCACAATGCCGAGTGCCATCGAACTTACAAAGAATATACCTATGGAGGCATCCTCTGAGACCTTCCCCTTTCTGCTTACAAATTCTATCCCGAGTGCAACTGCAATAGAATAGAAGAGAGCTGTAACAATGGGGGTTACCCCTGTGAAAAAACCAATTGCCACCCCGCCAAAAGCCGCATGTGATATACCGGCTCCTATGAAGGACATCTTACGCAGTACAACGAATACCGAGATCAGCCCTGACATGAGACTGACCAGGATACCTGCAAATAAGGCCTTTTGCATGAATGCAGAGCTTAAGATTTCGATCATTACTGCTTCTTATCGCCTCACCCTTGTCCCGTTGAGTATGTTTCTCTACTCTACGGGGCGAGCCCTCTCCCCTGTCCAATTAACCTCTTCTCAACCGCTCACACTTATCACATATATCTGTATGCTTAAGGACATCTACATTTTTGCCGTAGAGGTTTGTTAATACGCTTCCGTTCAGAGCGCCAAGCGGATTCCCCTGGTAGTGAAATGTGTAGTTCAGACATGCTATTTCATCCACATAGGTTGTTATGGCTCCAATATCATGCGAAGCCATGATAATAGTGAGATTAATTTTTTTCTGGAGGCCTTTTAAAAGATGGTAGAAGTCTTCCTGCCCCACTACATCAATACCTGTACTGGGTTCGTCAAGTATTAATATCTTTGGTTCTCCTGCAAGCGCCCTTGCTATTGATACCCGTTGTTGCTGTCCTCCTGAGAGCTGGCCATAATGTGAATCTTTAAGATCTGCCATCCCCATCATTGAGAGGCATTCCATCGCTTTTTCTGTGTCCTTTCCCTTTGGCCATCTCAACATGCCGACCTTTCCATATCTTCCCATCATGACTACATCTATCACCCTGACTGGAAAATTTGGTTCGACCTTTAATGTTTGGGGTAGATAACCGAATATGCTGCCCGCTTTCAAAACCTCTTCCGGAGGCTTTCCAAAGATAAATATCTCTCCCGAAGCTGGTTTTATAAGCCCGAGTATTACCTTCAGAAGTGTTGTTTTGCCGCCGCCATTAGGGCCGACTATCCCGATAAACCTGCCTTCATCAAGGGAAAGGCTTATTCCTTTTAAGACCTCCTTGCCGTTGAGGTTCACGTGAAGATTATTTATCTCTATCGCCTTCATTCGAAAATTAATTTCTCATGTGAGGCTCTTGCAAAAGTCCTGAATTGTCACCCTGAGCTTGTCGAAGGGTGATATAACCATTTGATTTATGGTCATAGTTCGACAAGCTCACTATGACAGAAAAGCTTTTTTCGGACTTTTGCAAGAGCCTCATGTGCTTTGTGTTTATTTCATTACACTTTCCATTACAAAAATATTATATCTCATCATATCTATATACGTCTCTCTGCCTTTCTGGCCGCCAATAGGGTCAAGGAATAAAACCTTTGCGCCACTTTCCTTTGCTACAGCCTCAGCAATCTTGGGATTAAACTGGGGCTCAACGAAGACAACCCTGCTTCCTATGCGATTGATTTCTCTGACAATCTTTGCAATGTGTTTCGGACTCGGTTCCTTGCCGGGTGATTCCTCAATTACACCGGCAACCCTGAGACCATATCTCTTCGAGAAATAATTCCATGCCGGATGGAATGTGACATATTCTTTTATCCTGAATGTCTTAACCTTTTCAGAAATCTCTTTATCAAGCTGTGAAAGTTTTCCCTTATATATGGATGCATTCCGTTTGTAAAAGCCGGCACCTTGCGGGTCAGCTTCAATAAGAGCATTTTCTATCTTTGTAACGATACCACTCGCAATCACAGGATCAAGCCATGTGTGAGGGTCGCCTGATGAACTGTGAAAATGGATTTTTCTTATTAATGATACTCCTGATGATGAATCAACGATAATAAGCCTTTTGTTTCCTGAGGCCTTTATTATCTTTTCTGCCCAGAATTCGAGACCTGCACCTGCCTTGACAAATACCTTTGCATTAGAAACATCTTTTATGGCTTTTGGCGTTGGCTCATATATGTGCGGACTTGCCGCCGGTGGTAGAAGTAACTTTACTTCAACTCTTTCTCCCCCGACCTGTTTTACAAAGTCATAAAGGGGTGCAATACTTGCAATGACCTTTATCTTTTCAGCATAAGAATGATTGGCTATTATTACACATAAAAAAAGCAGTATAGTTATTATTAAACTCTTCCTCATTTTTGTCTCCTTTTGTACATAAACGCAGATTATCAATTTAAAATCTTAACAAGCAGAGCTGGAATGCTCTATGGCATGTATGAAATGTATGATATCTTACATAAATTTGCGTAAAAATCATAGAAATATATCTGAATTATTATGAATCACAGTAACAGCGCTTGCGATTTTTGAATAGATTATTATTAAATATTGATGTAAACTTAGGTAGTTAACATTAATATAAATTAGGAGAGCCAATGATTATCGGTAAACCCCTTTTTACTACCCGACAGATACAGGCAAAAGTCAAAGAACTTGCTGATAGGATATCTGAAGACTATTCAGGCAAGGACCTTCTTGTTGTCGGCATTCTTAAAGGTGCATTTATGTTTTTCTCTGACATCGTACGAGCTATAAAAGTTCCTCTTACCCTTGATTTCATTGTAGCCTCAAGTTATGTAAAGACTGAAACCTCAGGGGAGGTTAAGATTTATTATGATATAAGAGAAGACATTTCAGACAAGGACGTACTTCTTATTGACGATATTATTGATTCCGGAATTACCCTTAATCAAATACGGGAAAGGATACTTTCAAGATGCCCCAACAGCCTTAAGATATGTATTTTCCTTGATAAAAAAGAAAGAAGGATGATAGATGTTCCAGTTGACTATGTAGGCTTTGAGATACCAAATGAATATGTTGTTGGTTATGGTCTTGATTATGATGGCAAATTCAGGAACCTGCCATATATCTCAATCTTTAAGAAGAAAGCGTAAACCCAAATAATGCAGATGCATCATTTCAATTGTATTATTTGGGTAAAAGGTAAAAAATGTTTGAACTGATGGTAGAAACAAATTTTTCCTCAGCTCACCAGCTCAGGGGCTATAAGGGAGAATGCGAGAACCTCCATGGCCACAACTGGAAGGTACAGGTGCATGTTATTGCAGAAAAACTTAACGAAATAGATCTGGCAATAGACTTTCATGAAATTAAGGAATTTACAAATGAAGTTATTGCTCCGCTCGACCATAGCTTTCTGAATGAAATATTTCCCTTTACTGAGAAGAACCCGTCCTCAGAGAATATAGCAAAGTGGATTTATGACTCACTCAGAAAAAAATTAAATAATGGTAACATTCGTCTCTCTGCTGTGACAGTCTGGGAGTCTGAGACTACCTACGCCACATACTATGAAGAGTGAAAAAATGTTTTGCAACGTTTGCTCCGAAAATACCTCAAATCCCCTACCCCCCTTTTCTAAAGGGGGGGGTAGGGGGGATTACAAGTTTTCATCATTCCTTTGAGTCTCTTTGAGACATGAATGTTTAGGTTAAGAAATGGAGGATAGATAATAGATAATGGACTACTTTTTAAGCGAAGATCAAGTGATGATAAAGGAACTGATAAGGCAGATAGCAGAGGAAAAAGTTGTTCCTATGAGAGAAGAACTTGATGAGAAAGAAGAATTTCCATGGGAAATAATGAAGGTACTTGCTCAGTTAGACCTCTTTGGCCTTTTTATCCCGGAAGAATTCGGAGGTCTTGGAAAGGGAGGTTTCGAATTGTGTCTAGCGGTTGAAGAACTGTCAAGGGCATGTCTTGGGGTATCAACAACATATGCAGCAAATGCACTCGGTACATACCCTATAATTCTTTTCGGCTCTGATGAACAGAAAAAGAGATACCTTCCGGATATCGCAGCAGGTAAGAGACTCGTTGCATTTGGTCTTACAGAGGCAAATGCGGGAAGTGACGCTGCAGGAATACAGACAACAGCAAGGCTTGAGGGGAATGAGTATGTTTTAAACGGCACTAAGCAATGGATTACCAATGGAGGAGAGGCTGAGATTTATACGATTATTGCTATGACTGATAAGACGAAGGGTGCAAGGGGAGCATCTGCATTTATAGTAGAAAAAGGAACTCCGGGTTTTAATTTTGGTAAGAAAGAAAAAAAGATGGGCATAAGGACATCTGCTACAAGGGAACTTATTTTCGATAACTGCCGGATTCCTAAGGAAAATATCGTGGGCAGGGAAGGATATGGGTTTATTGTAGCTATGAAGACCCTCGACAACGCAAGGACAGGTGTCGGCGCGCAGGGTGTTGGAGTTGCGCAGGGTGCATTTGAAGAGGCAGTGAAATTTGCAAGAAAGCGTGTCCAATTCGGACAACCCATAATAAGTTTTCAGGCTGTTCAGCATATGCTTGCAGATATGGCAACAGAGATAGAGGCAGCAAGGGCACTCGTTTATTCAATAGCAAGGTATATAGATAGCGGCGCAAAGGATGTATCAAAGGAATCAGCAATGGCAAAGGTTTTTGCAACAGATATAGCAATGCGTGTTACTACAAATGCAGTGCAGGTAATGGGTGGTTCAGGGTATATGAGGGAGTACCCTGTTGAAAAGATGATGCGCGATGCAAAGATCCTTCAGATTTATGAAGGCACAAATCAGATTCAGAGGAACGTCATAGGGCTGTCATTAATAAAAGAGGCGGCAAAAAAATAAAATGGAGATAAAGTAGTTGTATAGGCTAAGGATTTTTAACCCAAAGGCTTTGGGAGTTCTTCACTAAACTAAATGGAATAGTAAAATAAAACGTCGAGCCGTTTCCAGGTTTTGATTCTACCCAGATGCGCCCACCATGACGCTCTACAATCTTCTTGCAAATTGCCAGGCCCATGCCTGTGCCTGGATACTCTTCCCTAGTATGGAGGCGTTGAAAGATGACAAATATGCGCTCTGCGTTCTTAGTGTCCATTCCGATGCCGTTGTCCTGTACGGAGAAAACCCATTCATTTCCTTTTAGCTCGGCTGAGATATGAACCTCCGGTGTTTCCTTGCTGCAAAACTTTAGGGAGTTGCCAATCAAATTCTGGAATAATCTACTCATTTGTGAGAAATCGGCCATTACAGTAGGCAGGTCATCATGTGTTACCACCGCACTACTTTCCTCGATAGTTCTCTGCAGATTGGCAATTGCCAGACCTACAACTAACGAGAAGTCTGCAGGCTTGAAATCTTTTCCCTTAGTTCCGACTTGCGAATATGCTAACAAGTCTTTAATAAGAGACTGCATGCGTTTAACGCCGTCAACAACATAATCAATGAAATCATTAGCATCGGTATCGAGCTTGCCTTTGTAGCGACGCGCCAACAGTTTCACATAGCCTGCGATTACGTTTAAAGGTTCTTGCAGGTCATGTGAGGCTATGAAGGCAAACTGTTTCAGGTCGGCGTTGGAACGTGCCAGTTCGTCTGCCATCTGCTTCAATTCCTCTTCCGCCCGCTTGCGCTCAGTAATTTCCCGTTGCAGGCGCGCATTAGCGCTTGCAAGCTCTGCTGTCCGTTCCTTGACCCGCATTTCCAATTTGTCATAAGCTTCTCGCAGCGCCTCCTCCGCCCGCTTGCGCTTGGTTCGCTCCTCCGCTTCCTTTAATGCCCGGCGTACTGAGGAGCCCAGCCGAAACAAGCGCTGTTTAAAAACATAATCCTTTGCACCACTCTTGATGGCTTCAACTGCCAGCTCTTCGCCGATTGCTCCTGAGACGATGATAAAAGGCACATCAGGACATTGTTCTCTTGCAATTGCCAGCGCAGAAAGACCATCAAACGAGGGAAGTGCATAATCTGCCAGGATTATGTCGAATCTACTTTGTTCAAGAGCAGCAAGAAAGTCGGCGCGGGTTTCAACGTGGAATACATCGCATGCAATGCCTTCCTCTTTAAGTATCGCCTGAACAAGTTCTGCGTCATGCTGATCATCTTCGAGATAAAGAATGCGCAGCGCTAATTTCTTGCTTCTCTTTTCAGCAGATGGTTTTTTCATCATCTAATTTATTTTGCTCTTCCGATGCTTCCTGGCGGCGGCTCGTTGATAACTCCCCAGAATGCTCCCAATTCTTTGACAGCGTCCACAAATTCGTGGAAATTAACAGGCTTTACCACATAGGCATTCACACCCAGTTTGTAACTCTCTACCAGATCCCTTTCTTCTCGTGAGGACGTCACTACCACTACAGGGGTCATCCTCAACTTCTCATCAGACCTGATTTGTTGCAATACTTCCAGGCCATTCACTTTTGGCAACTTCAGGTCCAGCAGTACTACTGCAGGGTTGCCCATAGGCCGCTTTTGGAAATTCCCCCGGCAATACAGGTAGTCCAGCGCTTCTTCACCGTCGTTAGCTACGACCACCTCGTTGGCCAAATTATATTCCTCCAGAGCTATCAGCACCAGTTCCACATCCCTGGGGTCGTCTTCGACCAATAAAATGCGTCTTAATTCAGCAATCATTTATCCTCCTTTGGTTTTGGGATTGAAAAGTAAAAGGTTGCGCCGCCATCCACTGAACCCTCTGCCCGGGTTCTTCCTCCGTGACGATGAATAATGCGCTGGACATTGGCCAGCCCAATGCCCGTGCCTTCGAACTTGGCGGCGCTGTGAAGCCTTTGGAATACGCCAAAAAGTTTATCTATATATTTCATATCAAAGCCAACCCCGTTATCCCGGACAAAGACCTCGATTTCATTTTCTTTATCAGATGTGCACCCGATCACAATTTCGGCTCTTACACACGGAGTAGTAAATTTTAACGCATTAGAAATAAGGTTGTGGAACACAAGTTTTAACTGTGAGCGGTCACCATACACCTCGGGCATTGGCCCAATTTCCCAGGAAATCTCTCGTCCATCTGCCTCTTCCGATAAATCATGCTGTGCTTCTTTAACAAGCTGTTCAAGATTGAATACTGTTTTTTGCATTTCCGTACGCCCGATTCGTGAATATCTTAGCAGGTCATCAATCAACTCTCCCATACGCTTTGCTGAATCTGAAATCTCCATTAAAAATCTACGACTCTTTTCATTTAGCACTGAGGAGGCATTTTTCTGCAACAAATCCGCATATCCACCGATGTGGCGAAGAGGCGCGCGTAAGTCGTGAGAAACAGAGTAGCTAAATGCTTCCAGTTCTTTGTTGGCTGCTTCAAGTTGCATAATATGATATTCTAAGTCTTCATTCAGTTTCTTGACTTCTTCTTCCGCACGCCTGCGTTCCACAATTTCTTTGATAGTTTTTTGAAGGAGCAACTGTTGTTTACGCAATACGAAATAGGCAGCAATGGTAGCAACGATGGAGCTGAAAAGAATTGTAATTATATTCGATTGTATAAGTGTAATGTCCGGGAAAAGGAGATATTTTACTATCTGATACACAGACATGCCGATTAGCATGACAAGCATCGTCACCGCCAGCGGAATGATCAATTTAGTGTTTTGGATAGGCTGTTTGTTTTTAGTTTCTAGTGCCTTTATTTCAACTATAAGTTCTTGATCTACTTTGTTTTCTTCTTTCATTCTATCTTGATCTAAGAGTTCATAAATAGAGTCTGTTTATAAATTGTCTTTTGATCCAGCCCCATTATCCCCCTCTTTGGAAAAGAGAGGCGAGGGGAGATTTTATGAATAATAAATAAGCATATATCCTTAAAATCCCCCTTCATCCCCCTTTGCCAAAGGGGGAGCATGCGAAAAAACTGAGTTTATGGACAGACTCTAAATATCTAAGATACAAACCAAATAGCATATTATATAGCATAATTTATTCCGGGATAGATAGTTTTTCCTCGCGACTTCGGGAAAGCATCAAGGCGCTTCTTTTCTTATCATCTTTTTGAATTCTTCGTAAGCTGTTTTTATTTCCTCTACTGAGGCTTCGTCTTCCAGGGTTGTAACGTCTCCGATGGGCTTATCCTGCACAATCGCTTTCAATATTCGCCTCATAATCTTGCCAGATCTGGTCTTCGGGAGTTTCTCTACGAAGTAGACCTCCTGAGGTGAAGCAAATGGCCCTATTTGTGAACGGATATTGTCAATTATCTTCTTCTTGAGGCTATCATCAGGCTTATAGCCTTCTTTTAGTATTACAAAAAGGACAATGACCTCTCCTTTTATCAGATCAGCCATACCCACCACAGCAGCTTCTGCAGCAAAAGGGGCTGCAACAGTAGCACTCTCTATTTCTGCGGTGCCTATCCTGTGTCCAGCAACTTTTAATATCTCGTCAGCCCTTCCTAACAGCCAGAAGTATCCTTCCTCGTCTTTTATTGCATAATCTGCTGTGTAGTACAACCCTTTGAACCTTGACCAGTATGTTTCCTTGTACCGGTCAGGATCGTTGTAAACTCCCATCAACATACCGGGCCAGGGCTTTCTTATTACCAAATAGCCTTTCGTTCCAGGAGGCACAGGATTCCCTGAATCGTCTACCACATCTGCGTCAATTCCAGGTAAAGGCAAAGTTGCTGACCCAGGCTTAAGGGGAACAAGTTCTAAACCAGGAGCAGGTGATATCATCATGCCCCCGGTTTCTGTCTGCCACCAGGTATCGACTATCGGGCACCTTTCATTCCCTATAATCTTGTAATACCATTCCCATACCTCCGGGTTGATAGGTTCGCCAACGCTTCCCAGGATTTTTAAACTGCTTAAATCATGCTTTTTAATCCAATCTTCTCCGAAGCGTATAAACATCCTGAGTGCTGTTGGAGAAGTATAAAATATTGTGACACCATACTTTTCAATGATTTCCCACCACCTATCCAGATAAGGGTAATCCGGAGCTCCTTCGTATATAAGAAGTGTCGCACCATGAAGTAAAGGGGCATAGACTATGGCTGAATGCCCGGTTACCCATCCAACATCCGCAGTGCACCAGTAAATAGATTCATCAGATATGTCAAAAACCCATTTATAGGTAGAGTAGTTGTAAACCAGATAGCCACCTGTAGAGTGGACAATCCCTTTAGGTTTTCCAGTAGTGCCTGATGTATAAAGTATATACAGCGGATGTGTGGATTCTACAGGTTCAGGTTCCACATAGGTTTCAGCGCTTTTTACCACTTCGTGATAAAGCAAGTCTCGTCCTTTTTCTAGATTTACTTCTTCGTCGGTTCTTTTTATTAAAACTACCTTTTTAACAGATGGCGCAAGCTTTAAGGCATTATCAACGATGTTTTTAAGTGGAACAAATTTTCCTCTTCTTATACCAAAGTCCGCGGTTATCAAAACCTTTGCGCCAGTATAGTTTATCCTATCCGCTAAGGCCTGGCTGCTAAACCCTGAGAATACAACTGTATGTGTCGCGCCTATCCTCACTGTTGCGAGCATAGAGAACACGAGTTCGGGAATCATCGGCAGGTATAAAACTACTATATCACCCTTCTCTACGCTGATATTTTTCAAAACAGCTGCGAACTTATTTACTTCCCTGTGCAACTGGACATAACTGAATGATTTCGTGTTCCCTTGCTCATCTTCCCAGTATATAGCTACTTTATTTTTGCGCCATGAATTTAAATGGGCGTCTATACACCCATAAGATGCGTTAAGCAAGCCGCCTACAAACCATTTTGCAAACGGCTCCTCCCAAACGAGGGCTTTTTCCCAGCGTTTAAACCACGGAATTTTTTCTGCTTCTTTTTCCCAGAACATCTCTAAATTTGAAATTGCATTTTTTTGAAATTCAATATACCTTTTTGTGGGATAAAACTTTTTCTCTTCCATTAATTGCCTCCTGATTGATGGCTATTCACCTCTTGATAACGCTTATACCACAATAACAAATAGAAGAAAAATTGTGCAAATTATTCCAGGCTGTATAGCTCAAAATAGTTTTCCGTGGTTATATTGTGTTAGAATTAAAAAATCTAACCCATTGGAGGGGTATTACTTTATGTTTTCTGACAGGGCAGGTAGGATAAAGCCGTCACCGACACTTGCGATAGATGCGAAGGCAAAAGCGATGAAGGCAGAGGGGGTTGACATTGTTAATTTTGGTGTAGGAGAGCCTGATTTCGACACACCTGAAAATATAAAAGAGGCTGCAATAAAAGCTTTAAAAGACGGTTTCACAAAATATACCGCTGTCGGCGGTATAAACACTTTGAAGGATGCGATTATAGGAAAGTTCAGGAAAGACAATAACCTTGATTATGTGCGTGATGAAATCATTGTTTCAAGCGGTGCAAAACATAGCCTTTATAATATTGCACAGGCCTTATATAGTCCTGGTGACGAGGTTTTAATTCCGTCACCTTACTGGGTCTCATATCCTGAACAGGTTATGCTTAACGATGCAATTCCGGTTTTTGTAGAAACATATGAGACCGATTCCTTTAAGCTTAAACCAGAAGCGATCGAATCTCATATCACAAAAAAGACAAAGGCCTTGATCCTGAATTCACCATCCAATCCGACAGGTCTTACATATAATAAAGAGGATTTAGAAAGGATTGCAGAAATAGCCCTTAAGCATAATCTTTATGTGATATCTGATGAGATTTATGAAAAACTCCTTTACGATGAAGTAGTACATTTTAGTATTGCATCGCTCGATAATGAGATAAAGAAGAAAGCCATTGTTGTGAATGGACTTTCAAAGTCTTATGCTATGACGGGCTGGAGGATTGGTTTCGCAGCAGGACCAAAAGAGATAATAAAGGCTATGACAAATATACAGAGCCAGTCAACATCCAACCCCACATCTATAGCCCAGAAGGCAGCTATTGAGGCGCTTACAGGCCCCCAGGATTTTATTAACATAATGCTTGCGGAATTCGATATGAGGAGAAGATTTCTTATCGGCGAACTCAACTCTATTCCCGGCATGAGTTGTCTTACCCCAACGGGAGCGTTTTATGCATTCCCTAACATATCTAAGTTTTACGGCAAATCTTTTGAAAACAAAAAAATATCATCTTCATCAGACCTGGCCCTGTACCTCCTGGAAAAAGCAAATGTTGCCCTTGTGCATGGAGGAGCTTTTGGGGACGACAATTATATAAGACTCTCTTATGCAATGTCTATTGAGGAGATAAAGAAAGGGGTTAGCAGGATAAGAGAGGCATTGAATAGACTTTCTTAAAACGAGTAACGAGTGATAGGTGAGGAGCTAAAAGACTTTCGTTCGGGTTATGTATCTATTATAGGACGGCCTAATGTTGGCAAATCTACACTTCTGAATTCTATTCTTGGAGATAAGATTGCAATTGTTACATCAAAACCACAGACAACAAGAAATAAGATTATCGGCATAAAAACGCTTGATGCTGCACAAATTATATTCATTGATACACCGGGAATTCACAGGCCGAGACATAAACTCGGTGAAACAATGATTGGAGCTGCTAAGGAAGCATTAAACGAAGTAGATGTTATTTTAATTATGGTTGAACCTCGCGAACCTGATAAAGGAGATAGGGCTATAATTGATCTGTTGAAAAAAGTTCAGTCTCCTGTCTTTCTCCTGATAAACAAAATAGACATTGTCAGGAAATCAGACATCCTCCCAATCATAGATCACTTCAAAGAACTATACCCTTTCAAAGAGATAATCCCTATCTCTGCAATAAAAAATGATGGCATTAACCTGCTTATAAAAAGAATTTGCGATTATCTGCCGTCTGGACCAAGATATTACCCTGATGATCTTATAACTGACCAGATGGAAAGATTTATGGTCTCCGAGATAATCAGAGAAAAGACCATGTATATGACAAAAGAAGAGTTGCCGTATTCAGTTGCTGTTAAAGTTGCTGAATGGAAGGAGAGGGAAGGTGGTCTTATATCCATCAATTGCAATATTTATGTTGAAAGAGAGGGACAAAAAGCTATAATAATAGGTAAGAGAGGAGCAATGCTGAAAGCAATCGGGAGCGCTGCAAGACTTGAAATAGAAAAGCTACTTAATACAAAGGTCTTTCTTGAGATATGGGTAAAGGTTAAAAAAAATTGGAGAAATGATATACGCTTTTTGAAGGAATTAGGGTATAAATAAATGTTAATTCAGATGAAAGTTGAAGGACTGTTGTTCGATCCACGAAGCAATATGTATATCATGCTTTTGAAGGAGATTAATGGTAACGGTACACTTCCCATCTGGATTGGCAAACCAGAAGCTGATTCAATAGCGCTGGCCTTAGGGAAAATTGAGACTCCCAGACCTTTAACCCACGACCTTATAAAAAATATTACTGACAGTCTTAAGATCAGAATAACAAAGATCATAGTGACAGAGATTCTGAACAATACGTATTATTCACTTCTCTGTTTGAACGACGGCAAGAAAGAAACCTTCGTAGATTCAAGACCGAGCGATGCCGTAGCAATTGCGCTAAGAGCTAATGCTCCTATATTTATAGAAGACAGTATCATGGAACAAAAAAGCGCTGACGAACTGGAGGAATGGCTTAAAAATCTCAAACCGGAAGACTTTGGGAATATCATGTAATGCTCCAAAGGACTGAAGGTGTTGTCCTAAGAAACATTTCCTTTGGTGAAGCAGATCTCATAGTCACATATCTCACTCCTGATTTCGGACTTCTTAAACTCTTTGCAAAAAGTCCCCGTAAGATTAAAAGTCGCTTTGGAAGCAGCCTTGAGCCGCTTACACGCACAAGAATATCATTCTGGGGCAAGGAAGATACCGCCCTGCCAAGATTAACACAGTCGGACATCATCCACCCCTTCCACTTGATAAGAGATACCCTTAATTGCTTTCTTAAGGTATTAGAAATAATAGAACTTACCATAAGCTTTATCCCTGAGAGAGATGCAAATAAAAAGGTATACTCTTTACTTTTAAATACATTGCATGATATTGAGAATGACCAAAATAGAACAAACATGTCCTATAGAGATACAAAGGACAACGGAAGTAATCCCCTCTCACCCCCCTTTAGTAAAAGAGGGAAGGGGGGATTATCAAGCGCAAATTTGATGATAAACCACTATAAAATAAAATTCCTTAAACTCGTTGGATATGCCCCTAAACTTGACGCTTGTGGAAGGTGCGGGAAAATCGGATATTCTTTTTATACATCCCACGGTTCTATCCTGTGTGAAGCATGTGCAAGAGGAATTGACTCATCAATAAGACTTTCACCGGCAGTTTTAAAACTCTATGCAGATTTACTTGCCTGGGATACTGCAAAGATAAAACGAATCAAGCCTTCAGATATGCTCCTTTCAGAGCTTTCAGAGATAATGAACATGCATATAAAATACATACTCGCTAAACCATTAAAGTCCGAGGCATTTATTCACTCGCTACCTCAGCGGTTTTAAAGTTTGGTTTTTCCAAACCGGAGGATATAATCGTATCCGATATCTTCCTTATTTTTTGAAACAATAAATCCGGAACTTACAGGATTTAAACGTATAGATGCAGAAAGTTTTAAACCATCCCTATCATCTTCAACAAGAATTGATTTGTATCTGCCTTGAAAGATTCTCCCCACTATCTTATACTGTGCCTTAAGCCAATGAGCATAGCATAGGAGGCATTGAAATAGTGCACCCCGGCAAACGAGATAGAGAGAAGTACAGTAACAATTATACTTCGGGATCATCAGATACAACTCACATTCATGGTAAGGACCATTATAGATGCCAAAAGTAGTTAGTGGTGAAATCGTTTATCCTTCTAAGCTAACGCCTGAGGAACGGCAAAGGCTTAGCGAAAGTTTATACGGAGTGCATGAACGTATTTTTAAGGGCCTTAATAAAAGGGAATTTGACCATTACGTGGTTAACTCTCCTGCTGACTTTACGAAAATATTTACATATTGCAATAAAAGAAAAAAAGAAATAATAGGATATTTTGCTGTTCATCGTTTTGAAAAATATATTCATGATCAGCCATCAGTTATATTCAGGGCAGAAGCAGGCTTAGTGCCTGAGTACAGGCGGGAAAATGCCAACCTTTCTTTCTGGTTGATGGAGGCAATAAAATTTAAAACACTTCATCCAGGTAGAAAGGCTTACTTCTTATGTTCACCTGTCAATCCAAGTATGTACGCCATCTTGGCAAAGTATACGTATAAAATATATCCAAAATATGATAGCGCTATTCCCTCAGAGGTTGAAAAGCTCATGATGCACTTGGCTGACGAGTTTGGGTTAGAAAAGGCTGACGAAAATAATCCGTTACTCAGAAAAGTAGGCTGGATAACAGAGACTACTGATGGGGAAAAGGCATTTTGGCAAAGCTCTCAAAATCCGCACGTAAGGTTTTATATGAATGCAAACTCTGGTTTCGATAAAGGCAACGGACTTCTCACACTCGTACCCTTAACGTTCTTAAACCTGTTTATATCTTTCTTCGGCTTTATTTTTTATACGCTGAAAAAGAAGATGAGAAGCAACCTCCGTCGTCTTCTCGCTTAAATATCTTTCATTATGGTCGTAGTCTGGACGTTGACGCTTGTGTTACCTGCCGAGTTGGTTATGCTCGGCGTCTGGGGGATCGCGTGTCGCGGGCAACCACTGGCAGTATAAAATTTCAGAACTACCGCAGCAGCCAAATGGTTTTTGCACCTAGGCTTGCATATTTGTTAATAATCTGAGTTACACTAAGTCGCATTCAAAAATATCCGATACTCTCAGGCGAGGGTTTCTAAATGACCCTCCCTTGACGGAAAGGGTAGGGGATGGTGATAAATAAAGATGCAAGTTGGCATTATACAAAAAGATTTTCTCCTTGAAAATGAAGCATGCTTTCGATAATATCTTTCATATATGCTAAATAATTTCTTTAATCCAAAGTCAATTGCAGTCATAGGGGCATCGAGAACACCTGGAAAGGTGGGACATGATATTCTCAAAAACACTATTCAATACGGCTATCAGGGAAATATTTACCCCATTAACCCCAGCGCAGAGGAAATTTTAGGCATGAAGTCCTATCCTTCTATTCTTGATATACCTCCTAAAGTTGATTTAGCAGTGATAGTAGTTCCTCCAAAGAATGTAATAGAAGTCATCGAGCAATGTGGGGCTAAAAAAATCGATGCAGCTGTAATCATAACCGCTGGGTTTAGAGAGAGCGGATTAGAAGGCGCAAAGCTTGAAAATGATCTTGTTAAAAAGGCAAAAGAATCAGGGGTCAGGTTTATAGGTCCCAACTGCCTGGGTATAATTGACACCCATTCAATGGTCAATGCCTCATTTGCAGCCGGGATGCCAAGCAAAGGAAGCATTGGATTTTTCTCGCAGTCGGGTGCGCTCTGTCTTGCTGTTCTTGATCGTGCTTTGCCTGAAGATATAGGGTTCTCAAAATTCATAAGCATGGGAAACAAGGCAGATATAACAGATACAGATATAATGCTGGCACTGGCAGAAGATGATAATACAAAGGTAATTTTAGGATACATAGAAGGAGTAAATGATGGAAGAAAATTTATGGAGGTTGCCAGCCAGGTCTCAAAAAAGAAGCCGCTTATTATAATGAAATCAGGTGTTACAAGTTCAGGAGCCAAGGCTGCTTCTTCCCATACCGGCGCGCTTGCAGGTCGGGAGGCAGCCTTTGATTCTGCCTTTAAACAAAGCGGTATTATTAAAGCACATACAATGGGTGAGCTTTTTAATCATGCCCTGGCTTTTGCTAATCAGCCTTTACCAGCAGGGCCGAATGTGGCCATAATAACCAATTCTGGCGGACCGGGGATTATAGCAGCAGATGCAAGTGACAGGTCAGATCTTCAGCTCGTTCCTTTGCATAAGGAAACAGTGGACAAACTCAGGAATTTTTTACCGCCTGCCGCATCATTTTATAATCCGATTGACATTATGGGCGATGCTAATGCTGAGAGATATGAAAAGGCTCTTTATACAGTATTGCAGGATGAGAAGATACACGGAGTAATGGTACTCCTGACCCCTACTGCTGTAGTAGATGTTGAGGCTACTGCAAAAGCAGTAGCAAATATTGCCAATTTAGTTGACAAGCCTATCCTTACCTCATTTATGGGAAAGAAAAGTGTTGAATCCGGATCAAGAATTCTTATGAAATACAACGTTCCCAACTACAGCTATCCTGAAGAGGCGGTTTCCTCTTTGAATGCTATGTATCGATATCATGTCTGGATTGACAGACCTCAAAAAACCTATCCACATTTTGAAGGGTTAAAAGATAAAGTGTCCCACCTCTTTGAAAAGGTTAAAGAAGAGAAGCGTGAACGCTTAACCGATTCAGAAGTTTATGAGATTTTAAATACTTACGGATTTTTGCAACCCAAAAGTTTAATAGCAAGAACTTCTGAAGAGGCTGTTGCTGCTTCCAAAGGAATAGGTTACCCTGTGGTTATGAAAATCATTTCTCCACAGATTGTACATAAGAGTGATATAGGAGGTGTCAGAATTAATCTGAATACCAAAAAGGAGGTGGAAAATGCCTTTTTTGATATTACTACCCGTGCCAGGAATATTATGCCTGCCGCTTATATATATGGAGTGACAATTCAGGAAATGATAAAAGGGGGGAAAGAGGTAATTATAGGAATAACAAAGGATGCTCAGTTTGGTCATATGATTATGTTCGGATTGGGCGGGATTTATGTTGAGGTCTTGAAAGACATTTCTTTTAGAGTTACACCTTTAAGCCAGGAGGATGCTCATGAAATGATCCGGGAAACTAAAACCTTTCCACTTTTACGAGGGGTTAGAGGAGAAGCAGAGACTGATATCGAGACCATTGAAAAATCTTTATTGATGTTATCGCAGTTGGCCTTAGATTTTCCTCAAATTATTGAAGCTGATATCAATCCACTCCTGGTTAAAAAGAGGGGAGAAGGTGTAATAGCTATTGATGCAAGATTTACTATAGGAGGTGACTAAAATGATTTCTTTATATGTGGGGTCTACATCAGGATACTCTGGCAAGAGTTTAGTCTCTATGGGGCTGGGTTATAAGTTTAAGAAAGACGGACTCAGGGTAGGTTATTTTAAGCCAGTAGGTATCTTGCCTGTTAAGCTTGGTGATGTATTGACAGATAATGATGCCTGGCGCATATACAGGGCGCTTGATCTAAAAGATTCAATATCTAAAATATGCCCCGTGGTATTGACACAGGAACTTGCAGTCAAAGGTTATTTAAAGGATGTTAAGGGTCTCCTGGAAAAAATTGTAAAATCCTACCAGCAACTAGCTGAAGATAAGGACGTTATGATAGCCGGTGGTTATGGGAGCATATATACCGGAGCTGTACTGGGAATTCAAGGTTTGAAAGTTATAAAACGCCTCAAGGCCAGGGTAGTAGTTGTAGTAAAGTATGAGGGTGACTATATTGTAGATTATATCCTTCAGGCAAAAAAGGATCTCAATGATAAATTTATAGGCGTAATACTGAATAAAGTATCTAAAGAATACATGCAAGGCATAAACGATTACATTGTGCCTTTTTTAAAAAGAAAGGGTATTGATATTATTGGCATTATACCGCACGACTCAATAGTGGGTTCTATTACTGTCGAAGAGGTGAGCGACATGCTTGGCGGTAAGGTTTTATGCTGCCATAACAGACTCAGCAATCTTGTGGAGCGTTTCTTGATCGGGGCTATGCAGGTAGACAAAGCTATTGATTATTTTAAAAGGACCAGGAATAATGCGGTTATTGTGGGAGGTGACAGGGCTGATATACAATTATCAGCTATAGAGTCCGGAACCGAGTGCCTCATTCTCACAGGTGAACTGTATCCTAGCGAGATTATTATATCAAGAGCGGAACAAAAAGATATACCAATTCTGGTAGTAAGAGATGATACTTACAGTGTTGCAAAAAAATTAGAAAAACTATCTGTACGTTTAAGATTGAGAGATAAGGCTAAAGTGGATCGCGGAATGAACCTTGTTATGGAAAATGTAGACTTTCCGCTACTTTATAAAAAGCTGGGAATAAGAATCGGCCAATAACATGTTTTAAACCCCTTATTTGATAAATTTTACACCATGAGGTTCTGCGCAGAGTATTCACTATCCCTAAATGAAAAAAACATCAATCAATCTTGACATTAGGTCCGCCTCCTCTTACAGACTTAAGAATCATCATACCAACAAGAAAGAAGGCCACTAAAGAAAGGATTGCAGGTCTCTGGCTGCCGAATGCATTAGATACTTGACCAAAGATAAGAGGGCCGGCTATAGCAGATGATTTCCCAACTAAAGAATAAATCCCAAAATATTCGGCCTCTTTTCCTCCAGGGACAAACTGGGTAAAGAAGGCCCTGGTAGCTGCCTGAACAGTGCCTACACCAAGTCCTGCAAAGGATGCCAGTAAACAGAATTGGACCTTTGTCTGGATGAAAAAGGCTATAGTTGCTACTGATGTCCACATAAGGAGTGATATAATAACCACTCTCTTGGGCCCCCATGTATCTATTGGCTTTGCCATAACAAAAGCCCCAATAAGCGCTGAGACCTGGACAATCAGATAAAGGGCAATAAGTTCCTGGGATTTAAATCCGAGAGTGGTTGCAGCGAATATGCTCGAAAATACAATCACTGTATTTACCCCATCCTCATAAATGAGATAAGAAATGAGAAATTTTCTCGGCTCTTTTCTTCGCCAGATCTCTTTTATTGTCTTCATCGTGTATCTTGAACCTCTGATTCCTGCTTGAACCGCAGAGAATTCACCTCTGATGTCTGACGGAAGGAAAAGAAAGGCTGGCATTGAAAAAAGCATAAAAAAAGCAGCAACCATAAACCATGTGGCTTCGAATTGACCTTTCATTACTAATGGAAGAGCAAAAAGGAGGGAAAGGATAGAACCTGAATAACCGATCGCGAATCCCCATGCTGAAACCCGTCCGTGAAATTCCCGCGGGGCTATACGGGGAAGGAAAGAATTATAGAAGACAAGGCCTCCCTCCATACCAAGATTTGCCAAAGCTATTATGGCGAATCCTTCAAAGAACATTCCCTTCTTAAGGATAGAAAGGCTTGCTATGGCTACTACACTGACGACGGTATAAATAAAAAGGAGCCTCTTTCTGATACCGCCATAATCTGCAATACCTCCTAAGAAAGGAGAGCTCAATGCCACAACAGCCATACTTGCTGA
>Ga0172375_10003809_pt1 | contig 22666 bp, 16 predicted proteins | sample LakKiv1m_FD_114537 | JGI IMG/M metagenome (GOLD analysis project Ga0172375, IMG submission 114537) | Freshwater microbial communities from Kabuno Bay, South-Kivu, Congo - kab_092012_11.1m | ecosystem: Environmental > Aquatic > Freshwater > Lake | place: Democratic Republic of the Congo... | reverse complement strand
ATCAAAGATGATCTCAGTCCTGTTATTGATGTGATCAGTAGTGCAACAGTTAGTGTCGGACTAAAAATTTACGGCACCGACGAGACAGGTAAAATTCTAAAGGAATCGATGATCTTCATTTAAATTCGACCCTATTATTCAATTTCCTGATAATTTTTATTGATTTTTTTGATCTAACTTTATTACGGTAATTTTAATTGCATAACACCATGCATAAAGTATGCTTTGTTCTGCTTTCAATTTTTATCGTTATGGAGACATTTTCTCAATCCAGATCAACTGACAGAATGCCGGTCGCAGCCGGAAGGTTTTATTCTGCCGACAAAGAGACACTGGCAAAGGACATATCAGGCCTGTTTGAAAATTGTATCAAACAACCAGTTATGGCGGATGTTAGAGCAATAATAAGCCCGCATGCCGGATATATCTTTTCCGGCAGGGTCGCAGCATCAGCATTCTCAATTATCGACAGGAATGCGATTTACAGGAATGTTTTTATCATCGGATCTAGTCATGTCATGGCCTTTGAAGGCGCATCGGTATATAATACAGGCGACTTTATCACTCCCCTTGGAAAACTTACAGTCAACAAGGAAATTGCCGACAGGCTGAAAGAGGAGAAACTCTTCAGCTTTCCTGTAAATGCCCATCTTCAGGAACACAGTCTCGAAGTTCAGATGCCACTGATACAGTACTACTTCAAAAATATACCAATGATCGTTCCGATAATTCTCGGAACCAATAATACGAAAAACATCCAGAAGATCTCTGAAATTCTAAGACCATGGTTTACTTCTGAAAACCTCTTTGTCATAAGCAGCGACTTTTCTCATTATCCTTCATACCAGACTGCAAATCAGGTTGACAGGGCCACTGCTGATGCAATTGTCACAGGTGATCCAGCAAAATTCCTTGCAACACTTGAGAAAAACTCCCATATAAAAGATCCCGGATTATCTACAAGCATGTGCGGTTGGACATCCGGCCTGCTTCTGCTTTACCTTGCCCAGGGCAATCCTGATCTCGAATTCATGAAGATAGACTATTGCAATTCGGGCGACTCGAAGTATGGAACAAAGGATGAAGTTGTTGGTTACAATGCTATTGCACTGACCGGGAAAAAGTCGGCAAACCATGAAAAAGGAAAACTCGCTGAAGAGATAATATTCACAGAGAAAGAAAAGAACCAGCTAATATCAATTGCCCGTGATAATATAAGATCAGTTCTTTATGATAAAAAAAAGATAACTATTGATGAGAAATCCCTTCCTGAAGTATTTAAAAAGGATCTTGGAGCATTTGTGACTTTAAAAATCAATGGCAACCTCAGGGGCTGTATCGGGAGATTTTTGTCGTCAGAGCCTCTTTATCAGGTTGTTCTTGAATCATCTTTATCCTCTGCTTTTGAAGATCCCAGATTTTTGCCGCTTACAAAGGAGGAGTTCCAGAAAACAAACATTGAAATTACAGTACTCGGTCCTTTAAAGAAGATAAATAACATCAGTGAAATTGTATTGGGCAGACATGGTATTTACATAAAAAAAGACTTCAGATCAGGTACAATGCTGCCTCAGGTTGCAACGGAAAATCACTGGACCGTGGAGGAATTTCTTGGATATACGTCGCGTGACAAGGCAGGCATTGGATGGGACGGATGGAAAAGTGCCGAACTTTATATTTACGAAGGAATCGTGCTTGAGGAATCCAAAAGATAGTCATGTATCATGCAGCAGGCACAGGATTAACCATATTAGTCCTTTACACTCTAAGCTACTTTTTTTACAGAAACGGTTTCTATACTCTACAATACCACAGAAGACTGTGGAATGTTTTGCTGGCAATCACCTTCGTTTTTACAGCGCTTGCAGGATTTCTGCTTGCTCTTCAGATCACATACAAGTGGAACATACCCTTTACCGAATCAATACTGAAATGGCATGTGGAGATAGGTACAGGTCTTGCAGCAACGGGTTTTCTTCACCTTGTATGGCATTTCCGGTATTTCACAGATATTTTTAAAAAAGCTGCTCCAAAAGATGTTGAAATTCCACTGATAAAAAGCACCGGAAAGACGGAGATATCAGTAAATCTTTTTGTTATCGGTCTTATCAGTTCATCAGTGCAGCTCCTGCTTATGAAAGAGATCATGAATATTGCAGGCGGATATGAATTGATTACAGGGACCTTTCTGTGTTCCTGGCTTTTGGGTTCTGCCGCCGGGTCAGCGCTTGCGCGGCATTCGTCATCGGTTGGCCTGAAAAAGATAAATCTCTGGTTTTCAGCAGGACCACTGGTATCATTATTCCTTATGCTTTCTCTTGCACGGTTATTTCTGAAACCAGGAGAAACTCCTTCATTGCTTGCAGGGGCTGTTTTTACGTTAATTGTGCTTCTGCCTTTCTGCCTTATATCCGGATTTGCATTCATCAGACTTGTCGCAGCAGGAGTTCCTTCAGGCAGCAAGCCGGGCTTCTCATTTTCGGTTGAGACTACGGGAGGCATAGCAGCAGGCATTCTGATATCATTGCTTAGCAGCGGTCTGCTAAATACTTATCAGAGTCTTATTGTGATAATAACACTTGGTTTTTCTTATACTCTCCTTACATATTATGTAAAAGATAAACGGCACACACTTATCTTCAAAATTGCTGTTCTCCTGATCATCCTTTCTGCCTTACTTTTTTCTCCCGACCGTCTTTTGCGGCAGTTGCTTCTTGGCGGCATTAATGTGACAAAATCCATTGACACGCCCTATGGTAATATCACAACAGGAATTTACAATAATGAAACAAGCATCTACTACGATCAGAGGCTGCTATCCTACAGTAATGATGCTGCAGAAAGTGAGGAGGATATTCATTATGCCATGCTTCAGGCCGATAATCCCGGGACCGTGATGCTGATTTCGGGGAATATCGGTTCTCGTCTTGATGAGATTAACAAATACAAGGTCAGTAAAACAATCTGCGTGGAAAGGGATCCTGCCCTGGCAAAGATGTATAAATCGGGAGATGCAGGAACAGGAGCTCTTTTCATTGAAAATACCGACGCCATTACTTATATTAGAAAAACAGGTCTCAGGTTTGATGTGGTGCTCCTTTTGCTTCCACCTCCTTCTTCCCTGTCGCTTAACCGTTATTATACGACAGAATTTTTCACACTGGTCAGGGATAAAATGAATACAAATGGAATCTTTTCATGTTCTCCGGGAATTAATCCTAATTATTTCAATAAAGAAGCTGTAACCCTTTATTCTTCAATATATAAAAGTCTGAAATCCGTTTTCAGGAATGTTATTCCAATAGCAGGCAATAAAATATATTTTATAGCTTCAGATAAAGAGCTCACAACATCTGTTTGCAGTCTTGCAGTAAAAAGAAATATTAAAACCACCTATGTAGGTTCTGATTATCTTTCAGACGATCTTATTGAAATGAAGACAGGAGAAATCCTGTCGGTTTTTGATGAGTTGGCTCCGGCCAATACAAATGACCGCCCGATAGCCTGCTTCTTTTACCAGAATTTCAGTCTGAGCAAGAATTATGGAACAAAGCTTCCTGCGGTCATACTACTTATTTTTGTTTTCATTGTCTCTCTAATGAGCATCCGGAAGGCCAATGGGATAATGTATTTCAGCGCTTTAGCCCTTGCAGGCTATGAGATATTACTACTTCTGATCCTTCAGCTTTCTGTGGGAAATATGTACCAGGTTACGGGAATAATTCTTGCAGGTCTGATGGCAGGACTTGCAGCAGGTTCGGGTATTGACATACCAGTTTTCAGTAATATCAGTACCCGGTATAAAGCCATAATTTTGATATTCCTTTATATCATAGCAGCAGTTACATTAAAGTGGATACTGCGCTGTGGCGATCATTTCACAGCTGTCTTTCTGATAGTCCTTGCGGGTTTTCTGCCTGCACTGGTTACAGGAGGCATCTTCAGGGATCTGACAACAGGGCTTGTCCCTTCAGTTTCTGTTTCAGGGGTTTATAGCGCTGACCTTTCAGGATCGGCTTTAGGGTTTCTTGTTTTTGCCGGGCTGGCGGTACCAGTTGCCGGAATAGGAATGTCGCTTATGGTGCTGCCGGTTCTTGTCAGTTTAGGTTTTCTAATATTCTTAATTAAAAAATAGCTGGGGTTTTTGTAATTTTGAGTATCCTCAGATCACAAATGGCAAGAAAAAAGAATATAACCAAGAGGGAGTTTATAAAAAGATGTGCTGTCTTTTCTACCGGGGTTGTTATTACCAAACATAATTTGCATGGCAGCGGGATATATGATGAAGATCAGGTTTCAGGTCGTAAGGAAGCAATGTTCCAGGAAGAAACCGCTAGGGGTATTATGTGCAGGATATGCCCAAACGAATGTGTGCTAAAGGAAGGAGAGCTGAGCAAATGCAACAACAGGAAGGTAATCAGGTCGAAGCTTTACACCCTTGCTTATGGCAATCCATGTTCTGTCAATATTGATCCTGTTGAAAAAAAACCTCTATATCATTTTTTGCCCGGGTCACGGGCATATTCAATTGCTACTGCCGGATGTAACCTTGTCTGCCTTAACTGCCAGAACTGGACAATTTCACAAACAAGCCCTGACAAAACAAGGAACTACAGTCTTCCGCCCGATAAGGTAGTTTCAGAAGCCGGAGCAAAGATGTGCAGTTCAATTGCATATACGTATTCAGAACCTGTTACTTTCTATGAATATGCTTACGATACTGCGTCACTGGCAAAAAAAGCCGGAATAAAGAATATCTTCAAATCGAACGGATATATTTACCCTGAACCATTGAAAAAAATGTGCACTGTTATTGATGGAGCGAATATAGATCTTAAAGCATTCACCGAAAGCACATATCTGAAACTTTCAGGAGGGAAGCTGCAGCCCGTCCTTGATACCCTGAAGATATATCTCGATTCAGGTGTCTGGCTTGAGATAACAAACCTTGTTGTTCCATCCTGGACAGATAAATCAGAGGAGATATATAAAATGTGCAAGTGGCTGAGCGAAAACGGATTTAAAAAAGTACCTATACATTTCAGCAGATTCTATCCTACCTATAAGCTCGAACAGCTCCCACCCACACCAGTTGACATTCTAAATAAGGCAGTACAGATTGCATCATCCGAAGGATTGAACTATGTTTATACCGGAAATGTCCCGGGCAGTGAGATCTCTGACACCAAATGTCCGAAGTGCAGAACAGTGATCATTGTGCGTCAGGGATTCAGGGTAACCGAAAACAGGTTAAAAAACGGTAATTGTCCTTCATGCGGGACTTCCATCGATGGTGTATGGGATTAAATGAATGTATAAAATTATTTTCCGAAATAATACTATCTGATAATGAACAATTCTGAGACACGGGAGCGTATTGAAAGACTGCGCAAGGAAATTGAGGAACACAACAGAAGATATTACATTTTAAATCAACCTGTTATATCAGATTTCGAATATGATCTACTATTAAACGAACTTACCACTCTTGAAAAGAAATTTCCTGAATATGCAACAAAAGATTCGCCTACACATCATGTAGGAAGTGACTTAACAAGGGAATTCCGTCAGTATGATCATAAATATCCGATGCTCTCCCTGGGGAACACTTACAATTTTGAAGAGCTTGACGACTTTGACCAGCGGATCATCAAGGCAATCGGGAACAAGGTTGAATATGTTTGTGAACTTAAATTTGACGGGGCCTCAATAAGCATTACCTATAACAGGGGTATAATAACAAGGGCACTTACAAGAGGCGACGGCACAAGAGGTGATGATGTCCTTGACAATATAAGAACCATAAAAAACATTCCGGTGAAGATAAGCAATCCTTCAATTCCGGATGAATTTATCATGAGGGGTGAGATACTTATGCCGCGGGATGTCTTTAAAAGCCTTAATGAGCAAAGAGAGAAAGAAGGCCTTAATCTGTTTGCCAATCCCAGGAATGCAGCATCAGGTACCTTAAAGACACTCGATCCGGCAGTGGTAGCATCCAGGAAGCTTGTTTGCATGTTTTATTTCCTTCTCGGGGAGAATCTTCCGTATGATACCCATTACGGTAATCTCATGAAGGCAGCTGAGTGGGGATTTACAGTAGCTGACAGCATAAGAGTATGTAAAAATATTGAAGAAGTTAAGGAATATATTGATTCATGGGAGCAAAGGAGGGATTCACTTCCATATGATACTGACGGAGTTGTTATAAAGGTAAATTCATTAGCTCAGCAGAATGAACTTGGCTTTACGGCCAAATCGCCACGCTGGGCAATTGCATATAAATATAAAGCTGAGCAGTCAGTTACAAGGCTGAATTCTGTGTCATTTCAGGTCGGCCGTACAGGCACAGTAACACCTGTTGCAAATCTGGAACCTGTTTTTCTTGCGGGGACAACGGTGAAAAGAGCTTCTCTCCATAATGCCGATCAGATCTTTCTTCTCGACCTTCATCTTCATGATATGGTTTATGTTGAGAAGGGAGGTGAAATAATTCCAAAGATAGTTGGTGTTGATATTTCTTCAAGAAACGAGAAAAGCGAGGCTGTAAAATTCATTGAAAACTGCCCGGAATGCGGTACACCCCTTGTAAGGAATGAAGGTGAGGCAAATCATTATTGTCCCAATTATCTGCATTGTCCTCCCCAGATAAAGGGAAGGATCGAACATTTTATCAGCCGTAAGGCAATGAATATTGAAGGGCTTGGGGAAGAGACTATTGATCTGCTATTCAATAAAGGCCTTATAAGGAATATAGCTGACCTTTACGATCTAAGTGCCGGACAACTAATACCACTTGAGCGGATGGGCGAGAAATCGGCAGGAAACATTATCAGAAGCATTAAGGATTCGGTCAATGTACCATATCACAGAGTATTGTTTGCACTTGGTATCAGGCATGTAGGTGAAACAGTTGCAAGAACTTTGGCTTTGCGTTTTCCCTCAATCGACGACCTTATTTCCGCAACCGGGGAAAACCTTACAATGGTAAGGGAGATAGGTCCAAGAATAGCGGCGAGCATTGTAAACTATTTCAGTGACAGTGAAAACCTTGAGATCATCAGACGGCTTAAGGAAGCAGGCATCAGGCTCTCAGGAGAGGCAGAAAAGGAAAAATCAACTGGTGCAAGTCTTACAGGAAAGGTAATAGTAATCTCAGGGATTTTCAACAGGCATTCAAGGGATGAGTATAAGGAAATAATTGAAAAAAATGGCGGAAAGTATTCCTCTTCAATATCAGGCAATACATCTTTTATACTTGCGGGAGAGAAAATGGGTCCTTCAAAAAGAGAAAAAGCAGCTGAACTGGGAATACCATTGTTATCTGAAGAGGAATTTCTTAAAATTATAGGTGAAGAATAGTTGTTATTGTATATTGTTTTTGTAAAAAACTGTTAGGTTTGCACCATGGAATTATTCAGGAATCTGAGGATCAGGGCCGGAAGGTCAATGCTTAACAGCAAGCTGTCGAAGGATACGCGAAAACCGCATTATACAGGCTTTTACTATATCAGGACAATCGGTATAGTATGGGACGCTTCGAAACCCGAAGAATTAAATTTACTGGCCAGGTTCACCCAGAAAATGACTGATCTTGGCAAACAGGTCAGAATTATTGGTTATTATCCGGGAAAATTATTGCCTGATCAGTTCATTGCAAACAGGATAATTACCTGTCTTAAAAAAACCGAGATTGATTTTTTCTATCGCCCCGACACTCCTGAATCCAATTCCTTCATTAAGGAAAAATTTGATGTATTGATAGATATTAACTTTAATAAACAATTTGTACTCGAATATATCACAGCTTTATCACAAGCTTCGCTGAAAGTTGGCCTTTCAGGTTCTGATCCTGCATCAACACCTTTCGATCTGATGATATCAGTCACAAATCCGGAAAGCATTGAAAAATATCTTGAGCAGGTTCTTTATTACCTTGAGATGATTAATTCCGAACCAATAAAAACAGCAGTATAATTTTAAGAAAATGAAGAAATTCAAAGGGTCAGGTGTGGCCATCATTACCCCTTTTAAAAATGATTCAAGCATAGATTTTTCGGCGCTTGGCCGTGTTGTTGAACATATAATTCAGGGAGGATTAAACTATATTGTTGTTCTCGGTACTACCGGGGAATCGGCTACTCTTACAAAAGATGAAAAAAAGGCTGTCATATCATATGTTGTTGAAGCTGTCAACGGTCGAATACCAATAGTTGCCGGAATCGGCGGGAACAATACGCAGGAGGTTATAAATACCATACGTCACAGCGATTTTACAGGGATCGACGGCATTTTATCTGTTGCACCCTATTATAACAAACCAACACAGAGAGGATTGATCCAGCATTTCAAATCAATTGCTACCTGCAGTCCTGTTCCTGTAATAATGTACAATGTACCAGGCAGGACCGGATGTAATATGACCGCGGACACCTGTCTTGAGCTGGCAAAAGAGTGTGATAATATTGTTGGTATAAAAGAGGCTTCGGGAGATTTGAGTCAGATTATGAAGATAATCAAAGGTAAACCTGAAAGCTTCAATGTCATCTCCGGCGATGACATGCTTACACTACCTGTTATTGCTGCCGGAGGAGCCGGTGTTATATCAGTTCTTGCAAATGCTTTCCCTGTTGCATGCGCTGAACTTGTCAACAATGCGCTTAAAAGCAATTACAAGGCAGCAAGGGAGATCCAGTTTAAATATCTTGAAATAATTGAGTTGCTTTTTACTGAAGGCAATCCTGCAGGAGTCAAGGCAATGCTCAGTATCCTTAACAAATGTCAGAATAATCTTCGTCTTCCGCTTGTTCCCGTAAGCAGATCAACCCTTACAAGGATTCAGAAAGCTGTTGAGGAGGTCATCAAGAGCTGATCATCATACTCCGGGTCTGGCGGTTGGTCCGGGCTGATTCATACCATGACAATTCTTGTATTTTTTCCCGCTTCCGCAGGGACAAGGGTCGTTCCGTCCGACCTTTTTATCCACTCTTACAGGTTCCGCTTTCTGGTTTTTGTCTGGTCCTCCTCCGCCGCCTGTAGAGCTGTATTGAGAAAAATCACTCTTTGAAGTGCGGTATCTGCTCATATCCACCTGCCTTCTTCTCTGGGCTTCCTTAACCTGCTCAGGATCCTGTGTAGGAATATGTCCTTTCATAAGGGTACTGACAACATCCTTATTGACTTTTGTGATCATATTCTTAAAGAGTTCAAAGGACTCGAACTTGTAAATAAGCAGCGGATCCTTTTGCTCATAGGTGGCGTTCTGTACCGATTGCTTAAGTTCATCCATTTCCCTAAGGTGTTCTTTCCACGCTTCATCTATTGTGGCAAGGACTACCGTCTTCTCATAAGATTTTGCAAGCTCTTTGCCTTCCGATTCTGCCGTAGTTTTAAGATTTGTTATAACCTGGAAAACCCTTACACCATCAGATATCGGTACTACAACATTCTCATAAACATGCGACATCCTTTCATAAACATCCTTCAGTACGGGATAAGCCTGGGCTGAGATAACGTCAACCTTTCTTTTATAGGTATCGAGTACCTTCGCGTATACAGCATCAATGACATCCTGTGAGCTTTGCTTCAGAAATTCCTGTTGTGGTACAGGTGAATCCATTGAGAAGGAACGGATAAGATCAAAATCGAAGTTCTCAAAGTCACCATCCTTATGGTATGTATTAACGAGTGTTTCAGTAACATCGTACATCATGTTTGCAACATCAACAGAAAGACGTTCGCCGAGCAGGGCATGTCTTCTCTTCTTATAAATAACCTCTCTCTGCGAATTCATTACGTCATCATATTCGAGAAGCCTTTTCCGGATGCCGAAGTTATTCTCCTCTACCTTTTTCTGGGCACGTTCTATAGATTTTGTGATCATTGGATGCTGGATCATTTCACCATCCTTAAGGCCCAGTTTATCCATAATACCTGCTATCCTTTCAGATCCAAAAAGTCTCATAAGTTCATCTTCGAGCGATACGAAGAACTGAGAAGATCCCGGATCGCCCTGACGGCCTGAACGACCTCTTAGCTGGCGGTCAACGCGCCGTGATTCATGCCTTTCAGTGCCAATTATCGCAAGACCTCCTGCTTCGCGGACCTCAGGGGTAAGCTTGATGTCGGTTCCTCTACCAGCCATATTGGTAGCGATGGTAATTGTTCCTGATTTTCCGGCTTCGGCAACTATTTCAGCCTCACGTTGATGAAGCTTTGCATTAAGAACATTATGTTTCAGACCCTTCATCTTAAGCATCCTGCTGAGAAGCTCGGAAATCTCAACTGACGTTGTTCCCACAAGAACAGGGCGGCCATTTCTGTTCAGCTGAACTATTTCGTCGATGACTGCATTGTATTTTTCCCTTTTTGTCTTGTAGACAAGGTCCTCACGGTCGATTCTGATTACAGGACGGTTTGTCGGTATTACCACAACATCGAGCTTATATATGTTCCAGAATTCTCCAGCTTCGGTTTCGGCAGTACCGGTCATGCCAGCCAGCTTATGATACATTCTGAAGTAGTTCTGGAGGGTTATGGTGGCATATGTCTGAGTTGCCTCTTCAACCTTCACATTTTCCTTTGCCTCAATTGCCTGGTGAAGACCGTCAGAATAGCGTCTTCCCTCAAGTATACGTCCTGTCTGTTCGTCTACAATCTTTACCTTGTTGTCGATAACTACATATTCAACATCCCTGTCAAAAAGTGTCCATGCTTTAAGGAGCTGGGTCATAGTGTGAACACGTTCCGATTTTACAGCATAATCCTGGAGCAGTTCATCCTTCTTTTTCAGTTTGTCCCTTTCGCTAAGGTTTTCCCGTTCAAGGTCAGCAATCTTCGAGCCCACATCAGGGAGTACGAAAAAACTGGCATCTTCAACCGATGTTGAAATAAGGTCGAGTCCTTTTTCCGTAAGTTCAATGGTGTTTGCCTTTTCGTCAATAATGAAATAAAGCTCATCTGTAACCTTCGGCATTTCCTTGCTGTTATTCTGCATGTAGAAGTTTTCGGTCTTCTGGAGAAGAGTCCTGTTACCCTCTTCACTAAGGAATTTAATAAGCGCACTGTTTTTAGGGAGGCCTTTGAATGCTCTTAAAAGGAGTTTACCGCCTTCCTCGTTCTTATCCTCTGATATTAGCCGTTTTGCATCGGCAAGGATTTGTGTGACAAGCTTTTTCTGGGCATTTACAAGCTTGTCAACCTTGGGTTTCAGCTCGTCGAACTGCTGTGTATCACTTTTTGCCGTAGGACCTGAAATAATAAGGGGAGTACGGGCATCATCAATGAGTACAGAGTCGACCTCGTCGACGATAGCATAATGGTGTTTCCGCTGAACAAGGTCTTCAGGATTGATGGCCATATTATCCCTGAGGTAGTCAAATCCAAACTCATTGTTAGTGCCGAAGGTAATATCTGCATTATATGCCTTGCGCCTGTCAGCCGAATTAGGCTGATGTTTATCGATGCAATCGACCGTAAGTCCGTGGAATTCATAAATGGGACCCATCCATTCGGAGTCACGTTTCGAAAGATAATCGTTAACAGTAACTATATGTACGCCTCTGCCGGCTAATGCATTCAAAAAGACGGGAAGGGTAGCAACCACTGTTTTACCCTCACCGGTGGCCATCTCAGCGATTTTTCCTTTATGAAGTGCTACACCACCAATCAGCTGCACATCATAATGGACCATATCCCACAATATTTCATTTCCACCAGCGATCCATCTGTTTTTCCATATTGCCTTATTACCTTTAATTACAATGCTATCACGTGTTGCGGCAAGATCCCTGTCGTACTGGCGGGCAGTCACTTCAAGTTCCTCATTCTCCTTGAAACGCCTTGCTGTTTCCTTGACAATGGCAAAAGCACGGGGAAGGAGCCTGTCAAGGACTTTTTCAAGCTTTTCGTCAATAAGCTTTTCTTCCTTATCTATCTGGTTGTAATACTCTTCCTTTTTATTGACATCTTCCTCATTTTCCGCCTTTTCCTTGAGTTGTTTTATTCCGTTCTCATCAGGTTCAATTTCATCGTGAATCTCCTTCCTGAGCTGTATTGTCAGATCCCTTAATTCATCATTTGAAATATCCTTTAACTTCTCATATTCCCTGAGAGTCGACTGAACATAGGGAGTAATCTCCTTGATGTCACGTTCATATTTATTTCCAAGGAATAGTCCAAGTACCTTATTTACAATATCCATTTAATGCTGTTTTAACAGATTTAAAAATTCCCCGCAAAATTAGTGTTTTTTCAGATTGAGTATTACAGAAACCCTGTTAAGGTTTTTATTTCACAAGATTATACTTAACAGAACCAATCTTTCCTTTGTGGTCAACCAGTATCAGATAAATACCTGGTGGGCTGCGCAAAAGATCAAGATTCAGGGGGTCGGCTGAAGAAGCCACTTCATCGCGGATACAAGAACCATAAAGGTTAAATATCCTGATTCTGACTGGTTCTCCATTATAACCATCACCGAATATCAATTTTACAAGGCCATTGCCAGGATTGGGGTAAAGCTTCAAACTATTCAGAGGAGTCTCTTCAATTTCATCAACTAGGGGTGTTATTTTTAGATTTTCCACAGCCCATCCCCATCCATTGGCATAAGGATCTGAAAAAAGCCTGAAACGTATCAGAATAGAATCCCTTGCCCTTATTTTGTCGGAAATCCTGGGGTAAAAAGCATGTTCGACCATCATGGATTCATTGCCCTGATATATTGAATTCTGGCCATCCATCATGCTATTGTAGTTGGTCTCCCATGAGGGGATGTGCCTGCTATCATAGCCATCTGCAAGGCTGAACCATGTTTTGCCGTAATCCTTTGATGCTTCAATGATCACATAATCATAAAAATCGGTAAAGCCAAAAACAGATCCTTCTGCTCCGGGTTCGACAAGAACTACTTCCCTGAATGTAATTTTCATCCCTGACTGATCAAAAATTATTGGATGACGAAGGACTGAACTGAATTCAAGACTCTTGTAGTCTTCATCGGGGCTCCTGTATGGATGTTCAGAATGAAGTCCGTAATTTGAAAAACCTGAAGGTCTGGTAATTTCAAAACCTGAATTAAAGAATTCCGGACCGGCAGATGTAAAATCTGAAGAATAGCTGCTTAGCACAGATAGCAGTGTTTCAATCTTTATTGCGTTATACCCTGATGAGGGGTATCTCCGGGTATTTGATGCGGATGCCCTGTCGACAGCAATAATCCTGTAGTTTAGTAAATCTCCGCCTGTCAGGTGCTCGTTTTTCATGGCTAAACTGGCCGTATATTCATCAGAATTGCCTGCTTTCATTCCAATGTACCCTGGTGTACCCGAATTAATCCGGTATTCAATATATACAGTATCTATTCCCAGATTGTCAGTAACATTTGCTTTGAAATGTATAGTATCTATTTTTTCGAAAAAATATTCCGGAGGGGTATGCTTAATAACAGGTTTCACAGTATCGATTCCGATATAGAAAGTATATGGCGCTTTTTCAGCTCTTGACGGAGACCTGTAGTTCCTCAAAAAGTCATCGGTAACTGAAAAATAGTAATCCATCCTCGTATTATAAGAAGGGATACTGATGATACCACTGTAGGAATCGGCGGTGGTTTCTGCTGACATGTCTATGAAGCTTGATGTAGCAAAACCATTAAATGAATAGTACAGCCTTACACTGTTCATGTCGTATGCAGTGTCAGACTTTATTATTGTCCGTATAACTACCCTGTCAAGATTTTCTTCTGTATCTTTTAGTTCCTCATGGATTATTCTGGTGTTTATCCAGCCCACATCACCCAGGATGGAAAGGGTTAGTTTTCCCGGGTCATGTATGGCCTCTCCAAAATCGATATATGGTGTCATTAGTCCATCGGCAGCAAGGGTCCTGAGTTCATCAAGGTGAGAGACGCTTGATCCGGGATCCCATGTTGAAGGAGCATAAAGCCGTGCTCTTCCACCATTAAGGTATTTGCGGGTAACGGGACCGTCAAAATAGAGCTGACCTCCGGTAAGGGCATCATACAGTTTTTTGGAACCCTGCGGATATATGGTTGTGTCAGTTAGTTTCTTCCCCGAAAGATCTGAAACAAACTTATCATAGATGACAGGCATTGAGCCCAGACCGTATGTGCCTTCAGAGTTTTCAGCATTCATGCTGTCAAAAAAACCAAGGCCGTGACAGAGTTCGTGTATTACGACTGTAACAAGATCATATTTGGTAACGGGTGTATTTCCGTCTGTACCGAGATACCACTTGGCATTGCTGTTAAGAACAAGTTCCACGTCGGCCTCATAATCCTCATTAAGGCTTTTGCCTGCGATTTTCTCAGCAACGGTGACAGGGTAAAATGCCATCGGTTCGAAAGCATCAATTCCCCATCCTGCAGCAAAACCAGTTATTGATGAATTGCCGAGCACACCTGATGTTGATATCTTTGTCCATGAAGCTTTGATGTTAATTTTTACATCTTCGGGCAAAATCGATTCAAGAATATTTACTGCGTATTCAACGGCTGTTCTTGCTTCTGATGAGAACCCTGTATATGAGACAGAAATATTCCCTCCTCCCTTTGAACCAGATCTTTGGCTGGCGATCTTAGGAGGAGGAATATACATTTTGTTCACTTTGGTTCCGGCATAACATACTCCTGTGACTGATCTGTTAGGGATCAGCTCCTGAGCATTAATTCCGGATTCAGGAACGGCTAAAATCAATAATAACCCCAATATGAGAGCCTTGCTCATACAGTTGCCTTTGTAGCGGCCGGAGGTATTCTTAAACTCATTATATCCCTGTCGAACTGATACATATTATTTTTGCCGACAAGTTTCACCTTGTCGAGGATTTCTCTTACAGATGCTTCCTCCTCGACCTGTTCACTGACGAACCACTGCAGGAAGTTATAAGTATTAAAGTCTTTCTCATCGAGAGTGAGGGCTACCATCTCATTGATGCTTGCAGTAATGAATTCCTCGTGCTTCAGCACTTCCCTGAACATTTCCTCAACACCCTTGAAATCATGGCCAGGTTTTTTAATTGCAGGAATTACGGCGGTTCCTCCCCTTTCATTTACATACTTTATGAATTTCAGCATATGGAGTCTTTCCTCATCTGCCTGTGCATAAAGCCATGAGGCAACACCGCCAAAACCTGTCGTTTCAGCCCATGATGCCATTGCAAGGTAAAGATTCAATGAGTAACCTTCTCTTTCTATCTGCCTGTTGCAGATATCTTCAATTTTTTTCGTAAGCATAATTATCAGAATTTTAGTTATTCAGTTCTATAACACTTTTAGTGTATCATTGTTCAACTTTGAGCAAATCATCAATTTTTGAAGCGAGCTCATTCACCGAGAAAGGCTTTGAAAATATCTCATCAGCACCAAGAGCTCTTGCAAGGTCAAGATAGCTTCCTGGTCCTCCGCTTCCTCCCCCTGAAATTGCTATAACCTTTATATCCTTTTTAATTTCGCGCATCTTCATTATAACCTTCAGTCCGTCTTCCTCGGGCATAATAAGGTCGGTTATAACAAGATCTGTTACACCCGGTTTGAAATGAATAAGGGCTTCCTTGCCGTTTTCAGCTTCAAGAACCACATGATCTTTCCGCTGAAGCGCCGTTTTCAGCATGTTACGCAGATCCTGGTCATCCTCGATAATAAGTATTACAGACATCTCAAGAACTTTTGCAGGCTAATTTAGTAAATCTTTAAGCATTTTTGATCATTGTTATGAACAAGGCTGCCGTTTTTTCTAAATAGTTGTTTTGACAATGTTTATCTGATGGTGTGATGGTGTGATGGAGCGATGGAGAGATGGAGCGATGGAGAGATGGAGCGATGGAGAGATGGAGCGATGGAGAGATGGAGTGATGGAGCGAGGAAGAGAGGTGGAGACCGGATAGTGGGGGAAGTATACTAATCAGCCAGCGGAAGGAGGATATGAAATTCAGTTCCCTCACCGGGGCGGCTGATAATATTTATTGTCCCATTAATTTCAGTCACAAGGTTATAGACGACAGATAACCCAAGACCCGTTCCTCCCGACTTTTTGCGTGTCGTAAAATACGGATCGTAGATCCTTTCTATTGCAGAATCATCAATTCCCTGCCCAGTGTCCCTGATATATATGATCACAAAGCTGTTATGTTTCGATATGTTATACAACATGTTTCCAACATTGCCTTTTCTGTTTTTTATGTTATATAACATATTATCAAGCTGTCCTGGTGAAGGAAAATAAATCCCGGCCGACAGTTTACCGCCCATTTTTTCCATCGATTGGATAGCATTCTTAAAAATATTCAGGAATATCCTGAACAGTTTTACAGGTACAGATCTGACAAGGACCCGGATTGCAGGAATTTCTTTTTCAATCATGATATTGTCAGAAAGAACTGATGTAAGAAAATCCATGGTCTCATTTAGTATTGCGGCAACATCACTTTCTTTATTATCATTAGGTGAATATTTACCCAGAGTAAGGATCTCTTCAGTAAGAAGTTTTGCCCTGATGATGCCTGAGATTATTTTATTTGCATCATCCTTCAAAGGTGAGTCTGCCGGAAGGTCCTCACTGATCATTTCGGCATATCCTGAAATCGTGGCAAGAACATTGTTCAGGTCATGTGCAAGTCCGGCAACCTCAAGCGCCATATTTGCTGATCTTTGGGTATCTCCATGATTTTGCTTCAAATCACTGCCGGATTTTTTTTTATTCGATGAGGAATTGCTTCTCACTTTGAATTGTAATTACTGGAAATCGAGGTTAAAATACTTCTTAAACTCTTTTAGATCAGGATATTTATTCACCAGGTAATTGTATTTCTGTTCATCGGAATATAAAATCTCATTGTTTTCCGAAAGATCCACAACAGTCTCAATATCAACATCCTGTTGTTTAAATCGCGCATTCAGGAATGTTATGAGTCTTTGTTTGTAGTTCTGAACAAAAATATCCTTCTGTGCTGCATTGCTCAGGTGGAGGGTTATCCTCTCATTATCCACCTCTGTTGTCACTGACCTGAACATGCTGAGGATTCGCGGGCCATCGCTTTTTATTTGTTCTATAAAGTCATTCCATGCCGGGCCAAATGTCTGACCATTAAGTTCTTCTGAAGGCTTTACCTTTTCCGATACCTCAGGTATTGGTTCATCGGCTTTATCAGCATGGAAATTCTTTTTTTCCTCGGAGATTATATCCTTTATTGAAAACGACTTCGGATGTTTTTCTATAACAGGAGTATGTCTGTGTGGATGTTCCTCTATTACAGGTACCTGTACAGACTGTTCTTCCACCCCTTCCCTTATTATTTTGGATTTTGATGGAAGAGGAAGATCAACTGAAATGCTTTCTTTTATTTCAGGTTCAGGCTTTTTTTTTTCACTGTCACTAAGAACAGTATCTGTTATCCGGCAGAGTCGGATAAGGAAAAGTTCGACATGGAGCCTCTGGTTCTTGCTTGTTTTATAGTTTATATCGCATGTATTGCCATGCTCAAGAGCCTTAAAGATAAAATCCTCTGAGCAGGAGCCGGTCTGCTGAAGATATCTCTGTTTGATGGATGGGGTTGCTTCAAGAAGCTTAAGCGTTATTTCGTCCTTGGCAACAAGCAAATCACGAAGGTGGTTGCATAGGCCAGAGACAAAATTATGTCCGTCGAATCCCTTTTCAAGTATCTCATTGAAAGTAAGCAGCACTGATGAAACGTCGCCTCTCAAAGCCCCGTCAACAGTCTGGAAATAATATTCAAAATCGAGTACATTGAGGTTTTCAATTACATCTTTGTAAATTATCTTTTTACCGCTAAGGCTGACAATCTGATCAAAAATAGATAAAGCGTCCCTCATTGCTCCATCGGCTTTCTGGGCAATAATGTGCAATGCTTCCTCCTCTGCAGTAACTCCCTCTTTACCTGCGACATATAATAATCTTCCTACAATATCTTCAACCCTGATCCTGTTAAAATCGAATATCTGGCATCTCGAAAGAATTGTTGGAATAATCTTATGTTTTTCAGTAGTCGCAAGAATGAAAATTGCATGGGAAGGAGGTTCTTCGAGAGTTTTAAGGAAGGCATTGAATGCTGATGAAGTAAGCATGTGCACTTCATCTATTATATAAACACTGTATTTTCCAACCTGGGGAGGGATCCTTACCTGATCAGTCAGGTTCCTTATGTCGTCGACCTTATTATTTGAAGCAGCATCAAGTTCATGGATATTGAACGACCTCATGGTATTGAATGACACGCATGATTCACACTCATTGCAGGCTTCGCCATTTTCACTGATGTTGCTGCAATTTATAGTTTTGGCAAATATCCTTGCGCATGTAGTCTTACCGACACCCCGTGGACCGCAGAAAAGATATGCCTGGGTCAGATGCCTGTTTTTAATCGCAGCTTTAAGTGTATTTGTTATTGAGTCCTGACCAACAACCATGTCGAATGTCGCCGGACGATATTTTCTTGCCGATACTATGAAATTCTCCATATATTTTCCTAATTGCCTGCGGTCTCAAATGCCGAAGTACAAATATAGTCAAAAACCAAAGGTATCAAAAGGAATGTAATTATCTGAGGAATATTGCTGAAGTTCAATATAGTTCCATGTTTGTGCTTAAAGTTTTATTTTTAATGATTTGTTTTTCTTTAATAAAAATTGTTGTACTTTTGCGAGCCAAAATCATTAAATTTTATTAACAGGTAATTATTATGTTAAACCACTACGAAACCGTTTTCATTGCAACTCCCGTTTTGTCTGAGAACCAGATGAAGGAAGCGGTACAAAAGTTCAAGAAGATCATCACCGAGAATGAAGGTGAGATCGTTCATGAAGAGAACTGGGGCCTTAAAAAGCTGGCCTATCCTATTCAGAAGAAGTCGACAGGCTTCTACTATCTTATTGAATTCAAAGGAGCAGGTGATCTCATCGAAAAACTGGAAGTCCAGTACAGAAGGGATGAAAGGATCATCAGATTCCTGACATTCAGGATGGAAAAACATGCCATCGAATATGCAGAGAAAAAGAGAAAACAAAAAGAATCAGGTAAATTGAAGGAGGAATAAGATATGGCACAGAACGAATCAGAAATCAGATATTTGACTCCGCCGACCGTAGAGGTCAAGAAAAAGAAATACTGCAGGTTCAAGAAAAACAGGATTAAGTATATTGATTACAAGGATCCTGAATTCCTGAAAAAGTTCCTGAACGATCAGGGTAAAATTCTTCCCCGCAGGCTTACCGGAACATCGCTGAAATATCAGAGGAAGGTAGCAAAAGCAGTTAAAAGAGCGCGCCATATTGCTCTTCTTCCTTATGTTACTGACCTGTTAAAATAAGGAGGATAGACCATGGAAATCATATTATTACAGGACGTTAACAAGCTGGGACAGAAAGACGACATAGTCCATGTCAAAAACGGATACGGAACCAATTATCTTATTCCCAAAGGGTATGCAATTGCTGCTACTCCGTCTGCAAAGAAAATGCATTCTGAGAATCTTAAACAGCGGGCTCACAAGGAAGAAAAGATAAAGATAGATGCACAGGCAATGGCTGCAAAACTTGAAGGTGTGTCACTCGTTGTTGGTGCAAAAACAAGTTCTTCAGGAAAGATATTTGGATCTGTCAATACAATTCAGATTGCTGAAGCTCTTAAGGAAAAAGGATTTGATATTGACCGCAAGAGCATAACTCTGCCTGAAGACCAGATAAAGGAAGTAGGCAAATATAAAGCTGTTATTAAGCTGCACAGAGATGTTAAGGTTGAGGTTGGATTTGAGATAGTTGCAGAGTAGCATTAATAATTTTGCAAAAAAAAAGTGTCCTTGTAAGGGACACTTTTTTTTTAGTACTGGTCGTGGTAATCCTTGCGGCGCTCATACTTCAGGTCTGAAAGCACAGGAGCTTTAACACGTATTGTGAAATTCCACATTTTCATCGTACCGTTAGGTATCCAGTTCACACTCATATCCCAACAATGAAGGTCGCGGGATATCCCGATCTGTGTCATCGTAATCTCATGCCTTGTGAAATCGTAACCACTTGTGTATGTTATCCCCATTTTCTTTGTAAGCGTAACATTACCGGTCACAGACAGTGTCTGTGTCAGGCTGGAATTCAAGGCCAGTTTTGAATAGCTGAAATTATAGCTTACCCTCATAGTCCATGGGACATCAAACCTGTAATAGCCATATTCATCGAACAATGAATTTGCAGGATTCTGTTCAGCGGATGCATTGAATCCGGCAGGCTGATTCTGAAATGATGCTGCCGTAGTACCAGATGAAGGAATTGATCCTGTTTCCGGTTTTCCCTTGTCTCCTTTTAAAAGCTGACCAAGGTCGAAATCGAGGCTGACAGAGAAGTTAGTCAGTCTCATAAGCTTATGATCCTGCTTAAAAGCAAATGTATTTATCTCCCTTCCATTCTTGTCAACCCCATAAAGCGAAAAGTTGCTTCCTGCAGAAATACCTATATTATTGAACAGTGTGGTACGCAGGCCCATTGTGACAGGGGCCCATTTTAAAGAATCCTTAAAAATGTTGTATGATGTTGCTATTCCAAGGTTATCTATTATTTTAACCTTCTTCGGCTTGGATGCTGTATCATTTTTAGAGAAGGCCTTTGCCTCGAGTATGTTGGTTATATTGAATGAAACTACACCGCTGCGTTTACCTAGAGAAGGTGTACCAAAAATACTACCCTCAAATATTGAATATTCCCTTGTATTTCCAAGAGTATCACGTTGAACAGTCCTGTAAAAGTTGGTATTTAACCCTGAAAGCGATGGAATGTAGCTGAAACTCACGGATGGTTTTATTACATGTCTGACAGCCTGAATTCTTGAATCGGGTTTGAAATTAAAGATCCCGTAAATCTGGGGGTTAAAACTTGCATTAAGCGAGGGATTGAATGCCTGTCCGTAGAAAGTTCCCCTTATTGTGTCAGTAACTTCTTTTTGAATTATCTGGTTCTTTTCCGGATCGAAAAATGCCGGATTCCACCTTTTTTGATATTTCTCTGTATAGAGGACACCATTATAGGTTAGCTGAGGCGAGACTGAAAAATTCCTGAAAGGCCTTAACTGTATACTTACCGGTATTTCATGTTTGAATCCATTGCGCATGTTATTCCAGATTTTCCTTGTAAAAAGAAGGCTGTCGTATGTATTTATCTGGTTATCCAGTGAAGCCGAGTATTGTAACTGAAGTTCCTGATACCATTTTGCCTTTCCGGTGCTGTTTTTACTCTTGAAAGGATATATCCTGCTCATGTTGAAATTAACCTTTGGAAGATTGAGGGCTACTGTCTTGTTTCTGACATTCTGGCTGTGATTCATGCTTGCCGAAAGGTTGAAGGGTGTCCCCTCCCATGTTCTTGAATAGCTTACGCTCGACTGCCTCTGAGTCGTAACGTGCTCAGCCACATTATAGCTGTTCGTCTTGTCATAGCCGCTTGAGCTCATATTCACATTTGCAGAGAACCTGGATCCGGGACGTGCCTTTGCATTCTGATTGTATGTCCAGCCAATCTTGTAGTTTGTCGATTTGCTGTAATCCTGAAGGCCTTTATGCCCTGATATATTGTTTGCATAGCTGAACAGGAACTGGCCATCATATTTATATCGTTTGGAATAGTTCGACTGGGCTGTCAGCATCCATGTCCCGTTTATGTAAATATTACCCCGCAACGCCAGGTCAAAATAATCGCTTATTGCGAAATAATAACCACCTTCAGTAAGGCTATATCCTCTCTGCTGCTCCTGTCCGATCCTCGGGATTAAGATTCCTGATGCTGCCCGTTTTGTCTGAATGGGGAAAAAGCCGAAAGGAAGCGCAATCGGAAGAGGAATACCTTCAAGGACAAGGTTGCCCGGACCGGAAATTATCTTTTTCCCTGGATAGATTTTGGCTTTTGGCAGGTTAATATAGAAATGAGGGTGTTCGGCATCGCAGGTTGAATAAGTGCTTCTTGAAATATTGGATGTTCCGTCTTCCAGCAGTTTTGTCACGTTGCTTCGAAGCAATCCGTCTTCCTGCTTCGTGACAATTTTAAAGGCAATGGCTTTTCTGGTGACAAAATTGTAGAAAAGAGAATCTGCCTCTATCTCCTGGGATCCCTGTTTAAAGACAGGAGTCCCTTTTATTTTTCCGGTTGAATCAGGTCTTCCGGCAGCAAATACTGTGTTGCCCATCATGTCAAAAACTATCGAATCGGCTTTTATCTGCATATCACCATATGTTACATCGGCCTCATCGACAAGTATCGATTTCTTGTTTACAAGGTCATTTATCTTTTTGCCTTTCGATCTATAAGTCACCTGTTTGTCGATGGCATCTGGTGATATCTTTTTTAATGTTGTTGAAAGAGTGTCAATGCTAATAGTATCCTGTAGTATTATATTAGTGTCGTTAATTTGTGTATTTTCCTGGGATAACAGTGAAAGATACTGGACCATCACAAGGAACACGACGAGTAACCGCTTTTGATTAAAAAAATACAACTTTAATACTATTTTTGTACAGTTTTTGTGTGACGTCCGGATGTCTGGCGCAAAACTAATTAAAAAAAGATGAACTGAAACATGGGTTCAGATATTAAAAACGGCAAAGAACGTACCAATTATATTTATGTAAGGAAATTGCTTTTTGTTTTATT
>Ga0172375_10003808_pt1 | contig 22666 bp, 18 predicted proteins | sample LakKiv1m_FD_114537 | JGI IMG/M metagenome (GOLD analysis project Ga0172375, IMG submission 114537) | Freshwater microbial communities from Kabuno Bay, South-Kivu, Congo - kab_092012_11.1m | ecosystem: Environmental > Aquatic > Freshwater > Lake | place: Democratic Republic of the Congo... | reverse complement strand
GCGAGTCATAGACTTAATCGGTTCTTTGGGTATTTTATTTAATCCTTATTTTGTTATTAAATATTTTTTATAAAAATAAATTAAATCACACACTAAGTCTAATGGAGCGTAGTCGAAGTGTGACTAAAGAATAATTTATTCTATCCCTCGACTCCGCTCGGGATGACGAGAAGTTAAACTTCCATTAAATCAGGATATTTTTCCTGGTACTTAACAAAAAACTCACCGATAGCTTTGTAAGCTTTTTCAAGAATTTGTTCGTTTGGTAAAAACACAACTCTAAAATGATGAGTGCCCGGAACCTGTCCAAATCCACTGCCGGGAACAATTACAACTCCTGTTTCACGAATCAATTCGCCAACAAAATGTGCATCTGGTTGTTTCATCTCTAATTTTGGAAATGCGTAAAATGCACCTTCAGGTTTTACACAGGAAATTCCTGGAATTGCATTTAACATTTCAACTGTCAAATCTCTGCGTCGTGTAAGTTTTTTCATTCCTTCAATAAGATGATCATGATTACCTTCAAGCGAAGGTTTTATTCCATATTGCTCAGGATGATTTGCCGATAATCTTGCACGAAGAATTTTATTAACAGCTTCAATAAAATCTGAAAGAACTTCTTTTCTTCCGCTAACAATTCCCCAACCTATTCTAAATCCCGGAACCATATAATTTTTGGATAATCCGCCAAATGTTATGCAGGAAACATCTTTATTTAATGATGCAATTGAGATATGTTTCTTTCCATCGAATAAAAGCTTATCATAAATTTCATCAGCAAAGATTACAAGGTTATGCTCAAGTGCTAAATCAACAATTTGCTGCAAATTTTCTTTAGTATAAAGTGATCCTGTTGGATTATTTGGATTGATAAGCACAATAGCTTTTGTCTTATCATTTATTTTTGATTTTATATCTTCAATATCAGGCAGCCATCCGTTTGATTCATCTAGATAATATGGATTTTCCATCATTTGCAGTTTGCTTGCAATTGCAGTGTAAAGCGGATAACCTGGAGTTGGTGTAAGAACATTTTCTCCGTCATTAACAAGAGCAGTTAAACAAATATCAATCGCTTCACTTGCACCGGTTGTAACAAAAATATCGTGAACATTTGTAATACCTTTTCTTTCAGCTTCTCTTTCAATTGCTTTTACAGCTTCACCAATTCCTGAAGAAGGCGCATAACCATTTAAGTTTTTTAACATTGCCTGATACGTTGCATCAACAAGATGTTTTGGAGGAACAAAATCATAAAGATTCGGATCGCCGATATTTAAGTACAACATTTCTTTTCCGGTTTTTGCAACCTGATTTGCAAGAACAACTATATCTCTTACTGCGTAAGTAATATTTTCAGTTCTAACTGCGGGAATTATTTTTTTAATCATATTAAATCTCCGTAAAAAGTAATTTCAAATTTCTCTATCAAACTTAAAAAAAATTGAGATGAGAAGCAGGTGGAAGAATTAAAAGATTAGAAAGATTTCAAGTCTGAAAGATTAAAGGATTGAAAAAACAAACGCAGGACTAAAGTCCTGCGCTGCGAAAACAATTATTTACTGTTGTAAAACGGTTTGATGAAGATGCTTATTTATTATCTGGCTCGCTTCAGGATAAGTTAACTCACCTTCACCATGCTGACTCAAATCAAGTCCGATTAATTCCTGTTCTTCGGAAACACGGAGCGGAATTATCGAATCCGTGATTTTATATAGAAGAAAAGATCCACCTAAAGAAAAAATACTTACTCCAATTAATGCTGCCAGATGAACAAGAAAAGTATTTGTTGTCCCGTAAATCAAACCAACTTCACTTGCAAAAACTCCAGTAAAAAACATTCCAACAATTCCGCCTAAACCATGACAAGGAAAAACATCCAAAGTATCATCAATAGTAGATTTTGCTTTCCAATTAACTGCAAGATTACTAACCAGAGAAGCAACTGTTCCTATAAATATGCTTTGTCCAATAGTTATAAATCCCGCTGCAGGAGTAACAGCAACTAACCCAACAACTGCACCAACAGCGGCACCAAGAGCAGAAGGTTTTTTCCCACGCAATGCATCAAAAAATATCCACGCAATTGCTGCAGCGGCCGATGCAGTATTAGTTGTTGCAAAAGCTAAAACCGCTGTTGCATTTGCGGCCAAAGCTGATCCTGCATTAAAACCAAACCAGCCAAACCACAATAATCCAGTGCCAAGTAAAACATAAGGAACATTCGCCGGTTCATGTTTTTCATTCTTTTGATGTGTTTTTCTTCTTCCAAGAATTATTGCTCCGGCAAGTGCAGCAAATCCGGCAGACATATGAACCACCGTCCCTCCTGCAAAATCGAGTACTCCCATTTTCCTTAATATTCCTTCCGGGTGCCAGGTCATATGAGCTAATGGTGCATAAATAAAAATGCTAAACAAAACTATAAATAAAAGGTAAGATGAAAATTTAACTCGCTCAGCAAAGGAGCCGGTTATTAAAGCTGGAGTTATAATTGCAAACTTGAGTTGAAACATTGCAAATAAAAGTAACGGAATTGTTGGCGATAATGCAGGATGAGTTTCTGATCCAACACCATTAAACATAAAATATGTAAATGGATTTCCTATGAATCCGCCAATACTATCTCCAAATGCAAGACTGAATCCAAAAACAACCCAGAGTATGCTTATTACACCCATGGCAATAAAACTCTGCAGCATTGTTGAAATTACATTTTTAGAACTTACCATCCCGCCATAAAAATAGGAAAGACCCGGTGTCATCAATAATACTAAACCAGTAGCTGTTAACATCCAGGCAATATCTGCGGGATTAGAAGGCTCACCACTTAAAACTTTTGTGGAGTATGGCCAAAACGCACCTAAGAGTGAGACAACAAATAGAAGTCCAAATGCAACCGACCAGTATTTTTTCATAGCGTTCCTTTTTTAGGTCGGAATCTAAAATTAATTAGGCTAATTGTCAAGTTTAACTTAATTATTTATAGTGAGGCTTGTAATAATGTAATATTATAAGTTATAATCACTTATTTATACACTTAACTAAGCTATTCAAATTAAATAAAGGAGAAATTGTAAGTAAAAACGAAAGGATTCTTTTAAACTAGATAAGATTCATTGCATTCGTCTATCAGGCAAACGCAAACTCAATTATTTCTTTTAAGCACAAGAAGTGTAAAATCATCATTGTAGAAATCGGATGAACTGAATTCTTTTGTTGAATAAATAATTTTCTCAATAATTTCGTTTGGAGATTTATTATTATTTGAATTAAAAACATTAATCAATCTATCTAAACCAAATTGTTTTTTATCTTTACTAAAAACTTCAACCACACCATCAGTATAAAAAATTATCTGATCATTATTTCCTAAAACTATTTTTACAGTTTTAAACTCAGCGTCCTTAAGAAGATTTAAAGATGGACCTCCGCCCTCTAATAATTTTATGCCTGTTGAGCTATAATGTAGCGCCGGATTATGTCCGCAATTACAATAAGAAAATGTGTGTTCACTATAATTAAGTATTCCATAAAAAATTGAAATGAAATCGCGTTTACGCATGAACTCTGAAACGTGTTCATTCATAAGCTGCATTAATTTTTCAGGACTCGAAAAAAGTTTAGCATTGTAACGAAGCAATGCACGGAATGCAGCCATTATTAATGCTGCCGGAACTCCATCACCAGAAACATCTGCGATAACAATTGCAATCCTGTTTTCATCAATAGGAATGTAATCAAAATAGTCGCCGCCAATTTCATAGGTTGGAATACAAACACTTGCAAATGAATAACCTGAAACTATTGGTTCAGAACTTGGAAGTAATCCGAGCTGGACATCTTTTGCAAGTTTGAGCTGTTCTTCGATTTTTTTCTTCTCAAGAATCTGATAATGCAACAGAGCTTTTTCGATTGAAATTGAAGAAGCTTCTGCAAAAAAGTTTAGCACTTCAATATCTGCAGGATCAAAAGCAGCAAGCTTATCACTTTCAACATTTAGTGCACCTATTGTTTTTCCATTACGCATGATTGGCGAGGTTATTTCAGATTTAGTTTCCCTTCTGCCGGGAATATAACGCTCATCTTTAGTTACATCACTTAGGATAATACTTTTTCCGGTTTTAATTGTTTGCCCGATTATTCCTTTACCTTCCATAAGCATTGCGTCAGATTCCAAAGGTAAGTTTCCAAATCCACGCTGAACCATACTCGCAATTTTCTGTTTCGAATAGTGATACCCGGGATGATTAATGTCTTCGCTAAGAATAAATATTCCGGCAGCATCGTAATCGATTATATTGGCCAGCATATCCAAAAGCAGGTTAAGGATTTTATCAAGATCAAGAGTGCCCTGAATTTTATGTGAGATATTCCGGAGTAGTTTATACTTAATTTCTGCTGTTAGTTCAATTTTATTTTTCATCTAATAGATTGGATTAATTACTGATGTAAAATTAGCAGATAGTAGTTTACATTCAAACAGAAAAGAAAAAGGAGCCGAAGCTCCTTCTATTATTTTATAAGTATCATTTTTCTAGTTTCAACAAACCTGCCAGCTTTTAGTTGATAGAAATAAATTCCTGAACTTAATTCTACATTCTCAATTCTAAATTCTACATTATAAGAGCCTACAGGTTTTTCTTCATTAACAAGTGTTGCAACTTCTCTTCCTAATACATCAAAAACTTTTAATGTTACCCAACCACTAACTGGTAACTGCCAACTAATTTTTGTGCTTGGGTTAAACGGGTTTGGGTAGTTTTGTTCTAGTTTATATTGCGCTGGACTATTAACTGGTTGTTCATCTATATCAGTAAGAACTATTCCACTTATTTTTCTGATTTTTCCATCTTCTAAACCAGCATACATTTCTTCATTTATATCAGTGGTTAGTGCAGTGATTTCCACCCACGATGATGACCACAATTGATAATAAGTCGCACCAGTTTGAAAATTATTAAACGATACCATTAACTCATTAAACGCTATCAGGTTATTTTCGATAATTTTGGCCATAATTAAAGAATTGTTAATGCTATTTATTATTGGTCCCCATTTTGTAACAGGATAGGAAATGTGGCTGTATGGAAGAAACCAGATCTCACCACCATTTGTCGATCGATATATTTTATGCGAATCCATCCAATCGTGTTGAAGGAATAAAACATCACCAGGCATTTTATAAATTTTTCCAAAAAATGATCCGAAGTTTTGCTCGACCCACGAAACGCCATTATTAGTTGATCTATACAAGGCCTGTTGGGGTATACCTAAAATCTTTCCACCTATAAATACAATAGTATCTCCGATACTTTCAACCATAGCATCTGATGCATAGCTTGTCCCAAAAACAATATCCCAGTTAAGTCCATTATCAAGAGATTTGTAAAGGCCTGAAGTTGTTGCCGCAAATATTGAATTGTCATTCCTATTTATTGCCAGATCAGTAACCAGCGAGGATGGTAGTGATTGACCAAAAGATAACCAACTTTCACCGGAGTTAGTTGTTTTATTAATCCCTTCAAAAGTACATAAATACCACGTACTATCATTTTGAGTATAAATGGACATCGTTTTTGCTGTGAGAATTGTATCCCAAGTCTCACCTCCATCAGTCGTAGTAAAAAATCCAGTATCTCCTCCTGCAAAAAGTCTATTCGAATTACTAATATGGAGAACCCTGATTCCTGAGTTGAAAGGAGAATTAAGTTCAACCCAAGATTGTGGAATAACTGCCTGGTTTATTAAAAAAAATATAGGAAGCCATATATACATTTTCATCTGATTCTTTCGAATATTATTTTAAATAAATCATCTTCTTAGATTCAACATAATCCCCAGTTTTGAGTTGATAGAAATAAATTCCACTTGGCAATGTAGAATTTACAATATACAATGTAGAATGATTTCCTGCATTTTGGAATTCATTTACCAATGTTTCTACTTCTCTACCGAGTGCGTCAAATGTTTTTAATGTTACCCAACTACTAACTGGTAACTGCCAAATTATTTTTGTATTTGGGTTAAATGGGTTTGGGTAGTTTTGTTCTAGTTTATATTCGGATGGGATTGAGTTTGGTTCTTCTTCAACATCAACAACAAAAGTTGTATCGCCGTAAAGAACTCCGTTTATGACACAGCCTTTTAAAGTACTTTCACTTCCACCAAATTCACTAAAAAAAGTGCTCGCTAAACCAAAGCCCTTGATTAATGCATGATAACATCCGCAAGGTAAGTACTCTCTGTATCTTCTTTCATAAGTATCAATTCCTAAATAATTAATTGTTTGTTCATCTTCCAAAATATAATATGGATTTTCCAGGAATGGCGGATAGAGAATTGTGTCACCTATTTCTGCATTCAAGTTATGAAATAAAAATTCATCATTAAGTTCTTCCCAATATCTATAGATAAATCCTGTTAGGGAATCAACTCTTAAAAACATTCTTGGTGGAAAAACTTCGAATGAAATGTATTCATTCTCCACTACAAAATACTTTTTATTTTCTATTAAAGTATCCTTGGTAACCTCCATATTCTTTGTACCGGCAAAAGTAAAAATCGGTGGACCTGGCCAACCTTCATCAAACCAGTATTGATTGTAAGCCCATTTATTACCTACTGCAAGCGGAAACCATCCATATTCTTCTTCGGGAAATGGAAGAGATTTAATAATAGTGATAGAATCAGGAGTTACCTTAAAAATCGTGCTCTTTGAAGCAGCATAAATAATATCTGAATTTGGTTTTTTGTAAATACCAACTAGTTTACTTGGCAGGGATTTATATTCAGAAAATGAATATCCATTATTAACTGATTTATAAATCTTTCTTCCATCGGCTAGATATAATACTCCTGATTGTGTTGAATCAGTTGTGATAAAAAATTGAGTATCGCTTTCATAAGTTTTCGTCCAGCTAAATGCTTCACCTTTATTATTTGAAACATTAAGCTTGAATTTGCCATTAGATCTATTTAATCTATAAATGTGAAATTTATTTACATCATAGTAGAATGCAAGTCCTGGCAAACTGGTTTGAATATCAGAAGTATCAACTATTGAAAAAGTAATTCCATTATCTTCAGATTTGACTAGGCGGTTGTTATCCGTTCCAAAAAATGTTCTATCATCAAAATCTGCAACTGATAAAAATTCAAAATCAATTGTAGAATCGGCTGGATAAGTGTATCCGCCATCAAAACTCCTATAAATTTTATGAAAGTCAGAAATGTAAACTTGGTGAGGATGCTGCTTTGAGATATCTACAAAAAAGAAAGCCCAATCTGTAAAAGTTATTGTATCGTTTCTTGCCGCGTACCCAAGCACATCTATATTTAAAGTTAGTCCAACATTAATAAAGTTATTAATATCATTTGGAAAAAATTCATAATCGCTAACGGATTTGGCATTTACAGTGAACGTATCAATTTGTTCAGAATATGCATCGATTATTTGGGTTTCGATTCCCGTAATAGTAAAATATTTATATACAGGGACGTATCCACCATTAATATCATTGCCTAATGAGTATAGTAAAATTGTATTACCCTGTTCATCTTCTAATCCATTTAGTCTGCTAAATTGCTGCGGATGTATAGAAGTGATAAAACAAAAAACTAAAAGAAAGAGAGACAATTTTCTTCCAGAGGATCTTGAATTCTTAAAACTTAACATAAAACCTCCCTAATGTCTTTTCAAACTTAGGAAATGATTTTTAGAAAGGAAAGCTAATTACTTCTTTGTCTTAGGATTTCGAAAAGTAAAACACCAGTTGCAACAGAAACATTTAATGATTGGATCCTCCCTTTCATAGGTATGCGGACAAGGTGATCGCATTTATCCGCGGTAAGTTTTCTTATTCCCTTTTCTTCGTTGCCAACAATAACAGCAATAGGAACCTTGTAATCAATTTTTGTGTAATCTTTTGCACCTTCTAAGTATGAACCAACAATCCAGAATCCCTTTTTCTTTAGTTCATCGATAGTTTGCGCAAGATTGTTTATCAAAGTAATCTTAACATGCTCGCTTGCACCTGCAGATGTTTTAACTACAGTTTCATTTATCGGAGCCGAATTATTTTTTGTAATTATAATCCCATCAACTCCACTGCAGTCCGCGCTGCGCAAAATTGCTCCAACATTGTGTGTATCCTGTATTGAATCTAAAATTAAAAGAAGAGGATATTGGGATTTTTTTGATTCGCTGATAATCTCATAAAGATCATAATATTTCTGTTCAGATTTTGAAGCAGCGACACCCTGAGCAATTTTACTTTGTGTTATCTGTCTAAATTTTTCAAATGGAACCTGGCTTACTTTAATTCCCTTTTTCTTTGCAGCAACGCGGATGGCATCAATTATTCCCCCTTCCTGCCCGAACAAAATAAAAACCTGAGAAATTTCTTCATTCGAGTTGAGTGCTTCTAAAACAGGTTTTCTCCCAATTATTAAACTCACTTACTGAATTCCTTTGAGTAGGAGAAACTATCTTTATCAACTTCGAAAGTGCAGAATGTACTGTTGTTCTTTTTCTCAGGCAAAAATTCTTTTATAATCTCAATTTCTTTTTTGAAGATGTTAAAGTTTACAATAGCACTGTTAATGCTTCCATCCTGTTTAATAATGTTTACTGTAAACTCACCAAAGAGATCTTCAAAATCAATTTCAACATTTGCAGGCTGTACTTTTGCCATATAATCATTCAATGCAGTTAAGCCAAGTAAACTTATATCAATTGTCTTTTTCTCTTTGCGTGCCTGAGCGGTAATTTTATAATTAAGGAATGAAAATATTTTTATTGTTTCAACTTCAAACCTGTATTTCTGTTTTCCGTTTACTCCATCTTTATGAAAATACATTATACAGTTAAACTCAATTTCTGTTTTCTTTTTAGCAGGAGTAGCTTTTTTAAGCTTATCTATTTTCTTTTCCCGTGCTTTGGGAATTTGAGGAACATCTTTAGTTTTTTTTAAAGCCATTAACTTTTGATTAGTGATTTTAGTTTTTCAAAATCTTCAATTTTAATTAATTGCTGTTCGCCATTAGAAAGATTTTTAACATTAAGTTCTCCGCGCTTGTACTCATCGCCGCCAATAAAAACAACATACTTTGCGTTATATTTATTTGCTTCCCGCATTTGAGCTTTTAGGCTTCTGTTCAGATAATCATAGTCACAGGAAATATTTGTCTGTCTCAGTCTTGATGATAGATTAATTAGTTCGAGTTCAAGTTTAAGATCAAGGTTCTGTTCAGTTTTTGAATCAACCCTTATTAAATAAACATCAATAGAATATTGAGATAAGTTTAAAGATTTTTCATTTTCACACGCGAGTAATATTCTTTCCATTCCTGCAGCAAAGCCAACACCCGGAGTTGGTTTTCCACCAAGTTCTTCAACAAGTAAATCATATCTTCCACCACCGCAAAGCGCACTTTGCGAACCAACACTTCCGCTTACAATTTCAAAAGTAGTTTTAGTGTAATAATCTAATCCTCTCACAAGTGCAGGATCAACTTCGAATGGAATTCCAACTTTGGTTAAGTAATTCTTCACAACATCAAAATCATTTTTACTTTGTTCATCAAGATAATCAATCAGCAACGGTGCATCCTTCATTATCTGCTGATCAACTTCAATCTTGCTGTCAAAAATTCTTAAGATATTTGTTTCAAATCTTTTTCTGCTTTCTTCAGATAACTTATCTTTTTTATCTTTCAAATAATCACGAAGAACATTTTTATAGTTTTCTCTTACTTCGGGGATTCCAAGTGAGTTAATCTTTACAACTAAATTTTTTAATCCAAGATTTTTTAAGATATGATAAGCAACCTGAATCATCTCAGCATCTAGTAATGGAGAAGTACTTCCTAATGCCTCAGCACCAAACTGATGAAACTGTCGCAGTCTCCCAGCTTGTGGTCTTTCCTGTCTGAACATAGGACCAATGTAGTAAAGCTTATTTAAAGATTGCTGTGCACCAAGTGATTGTTCAATGAATGATCTTACAACTCCCGCCGTATTTTCAGGACGGAGAGTTATGCTGGTTTCGCTTCTATCTTTAAATGTGTACATCTCTTTACTAACAATATCAGTTTCTTCACCAATACCCCGGGAAAACAAAGCGGTTTCTTCAAATATTGGAGTTCGAATTTCTTTGTAATTGAATAGTTGGAAGGTGTCTCTTAAAAGTTTTTCAAGATATTGCCACTTCGCTATATCTGAAGGAAGAATATCTTTTGTTCCGGTTATTGCTTTGATCATTTTGTAATAGTTTAATCAGTTTGGAATTGTAAAATTCAAGGTTGTCTCAAAAGTTTAAAAAGTTTAAAAGTATCGAATTGTCATTCCCACGAAAGTGGGAATCCATACTATTTTAGATTTTTTGGATTCCCGTTTTCACGGGAATGACATACAAAATTTGCCTTGTGAGAGCCTACTACTAATATTGAGAAGATTCCGAAATAAATTCGGAATGACAAACGCAACAGATTACAGTTCTAAAAAGTGTTCTTCTTCATCACTAAAAAGTTTTACAATTTCATCAGCACTGGCTGCTTCTGTAAGTCGATGTCTAAAATCATCTTTGTTCATCAATCGCGAAATTCGGCTCAACAGTTTTATATGAGTGCTAATTAAATTATCTTTTCCCACAAGAAGAAAAACAAGATTAACTGGATTTCCATCAAGCGATTCATAATCAAGTCCATCTTTTATCTTACCAAATGCACCAACAATTTCTTTAACTGCATTTGTTTTTCCATGCGGGATTGCGAAACCTTTCCCAACACCTGTTGACATAACTTTTTCACGTTCAAGAACAGCGGATCGTACTTTTTCAATATCTTCAACTCGTGGATCATCTTTAAAAAGATCAACTAATTCATTAATGATTTCTTCTTTTGATTCGCCCTTTAAATCGGAAATAATAAATTCCGGTTTTAATAATTCACTTACTTTCATTTATTCTCGGATGGATTAGACATTGTTAAATAATTTCATTTATCTTGAAAGCAATTTAACAATCGATTGATAGTTTTACAATTAGAATATCAGATATAATGTTATAAACTAATTCATCATTGCGGTTAATCTCACAAAGGCATTCTTTGCAAGTTCATAATCCGGATTAACTTTTAACGCATCAGCATAGCTTTTAAGTGCTGAAAACCATGCACCTTTTTTCTCATAAATTCTTCCCAAGTTATAGTACGGAAAATACCGCGGTTCATAATCAGGCACATCAATCGCTTTCTCAAGCCAATAAACTGCTTCATCATAGTTTTCAAGGTTTATAAGATAGGATCCAATATCGTTATATGGATTGCCATAGTCAGGATCTAAATCTATTGCGACTTTACATTCCTCAATAGCCTCTTCAAATTTACCATTAAGACTAAATGCCCATCCTAAAAATGTGTGAGCTTTTGGTGTAGGATAAAATTCAATTGATTTTTTATACGCTACAATTGCTTCCTTAATATTACCGCTCATATGAAACTGATAGGCTTTATTAAAATATTCAGATGCTAATTCTATTTTTTCTTTATCAATCATTTCTTAGTTCATTGTATGTTAAATATGATACATAAATAAACAATTCATAATAAAAATTCAATTTTATAAATCTGGTCGTGATCAAACTCATAATTCTATTAATAAAGTCTTTACCTGCGATAAATAATTTTGGATGCAATAATCGAATGGAACTTAATCAAATGATAATTGGTTATTACGTTATATCAAATTAAAGGATTAAGTTATGAGAGAAGGACCTGTAAGATTAGCAGAATTTGAACAAGAAGATGATAATCATTTTCTAAGTTCAATTGAAACTCCAATACGCAGTGATGCATTTGCTATAGATGATGATTTAAAAATTGAATTGATTGAGAAAAAGTTTAAAGAAATAATGGAAGTCCTTGGGCTTGATTTAACAGATGACAGTTTAAAAGATACTCCACGCAGAGTTGCTAAAATGTATGTTAAAGAAACTTTTAGCGGACTTAATCCGCAAAACAAACCAGCCGTAACTTTGTTTGATAACAAATATAAGTTTAACGAGATGCTCGTTGAGAGAAATGTTTCTGTCTACTCGTTATGCGAGCATCATTTTGTTCCGATAATTGGTAAAGCGCACATCGCATATTTCTCAAGCGGAAAAGTTGTTGGTTTATCCAAAATAAATAGAATGGTTCAGTATTTTTCTAAGCGACCACAAGTTCAGGAAAGATTGACTGTTCAAATTGCAAATGAATTAAAGACAATGCTCCAAACTGAAGATGTTGCTGTAATTATTGATGCAGATCATTTGTGTGTTGCTTCTCGTGGAGTTCAGGATGTTAACAGCTCTACTGTTTCATCCAGCTATCACGGAAAATTTTTAAACCACAATGTTCGTGAAGAATTTTTACGATACGTTTATGACGGGAAGAAATAGATAAAAGTCATATAAAGAAATGTCATTCCCACGAAAGTGGGAATCCATTTATTTTGATGAGATGGATTCCCGTGTTCACGAGAATGACATTGAATAGATTAAAAATTTATAATTACTTTTTACCAATAAACTTCTTTCCATCCTCACTCAAATTCTTAGCATACTTTTCAGGATTCTTTGCAAATTTTGTATCACACCCTGGACAGCAAAAAGCGTATAGTTTTCCATTATACTCAACTGTTGGTGAATCTGCTTCTATCGGATTTCCTTTAACGGGACAAACTTTATTCCAAGGTTCTTTAGAAACAGTTTCTTCACTATTCTCAACTTTTTGAACTTTAACAGTATCAGTTTTATGATGAGGATCTTTCAATCCCTTATTTAGATCATCCTGTGCAAAACCTAGTATGCTTACACTAAACACAAGCGTTATCAAGAACACAAATTGTTTTAACATTTTTATCTCCTTTATTTATGTCACACTAAGCGTAGTCGAAGTGTGAATTTATTAAATTATATTTTATCATCCATTGTCCCTCGACTCCGCTCGGGATGACGACTCAGGATGACGGTTGTTTATTTACAAAACACTTAATCTAACACCAATATAAAACTTAGTACCATCAATCGGACCCCATATCATTGAAGCATCAAAATAATTTCCGAACGGATCATCAGCAGCAATGATTGGATTATCCTGTTTATAATTTGTAAGATTCTCTACTCCCAAATAAATATCAAGCATCTCAATCTTTTTTGTTATCTGCGCATTAACTGTTAAGAATGCCTGAAAACTTTCTTCACGCTGGTACTCAACAGGATTTTGTTTTGTTGATGGAATTCTTCCATTGCCATTCAACAGAAATGATGAATCAAACAACCAGCCGCTTTCTAAAGTTGAGTATGACAAAGTTAGCAAGCCTTTATACTTACTTGAAAGCGGTTTGATTAAAAGTTTATCACCGTAATTAGCTTTTACATCTGTAAATCTTATTGCAGCAGAAACATCAAATCGATCTATAGGTTGATAAGCTAATTCCAACTGATAATTATTTGAGTAAGATTTTCCTTTCAGATCATAAAATCTGACTTCTCTAATATCCGAATCGATATCAACAATTGTCTGCTTTAAAAAATCAGTTCGATAATACTCAGCAGAAATTCTTAAATCACGATCGTTAATAGGAAAATATCTTGTAAGATTCAATCCGTAATTCCATGCTTCTTCATATGTAGGATTATTAATAATTACAAAATTTCTTGAGCTTGCCAGGTAATTAAGATTTTCTGAAAACAGATTTACAGACCGATATCCTTTGCCTGCTGAAGCTCTTACTGTTGTGTTTTCATCAAGGTTATATTTTATATGCAATCTTGGAGTAAAGAAAGTTCCGTAAAGATTATGAAAATCAATTCTCACTCCTGGTACAATTGTTAACACATTTGTTGGAGAATAAGTGTATTCAGCAAAAATTCCTGGTCTGGATTCGTTTCTGCTAAAGTTAGTTCCATCAAATGATTCATCATACTTATCAAATGCATAACTTCCACCAAGAGTTACGGAATGAATATCATCTTCAGTCTTAGTTTGAAAAAGAAGACTAGAATAAAAAGTTTTTTGATTGCCGTTATACTGCCTTAATCCCAGCAAAGATTTTTGATCATGCCATTGTGCATTAAGAATTAAACCAATACTTGTGTATGCTTCATCATCAAACACATAACCATTTTTTGCAAACACTTCATATCTCTTAGTATCAACATTTATTTGGTAAGGATTATCCACAACAGAATTCGATTTTGAATCGGTAATTTGTCCGCCACGTCTTTCTTCATTCAATACCTGCACACCAATCTGCGATTCGAATCCTTTAAATGATTGATACTTCCATCTGTTTACAAAATTGAATTGCTTTACATTCGGCTGATCTTTAAAAGTATCACTGTTGTCATCCATCGCTTTTTGATTAAAATCAACGTGCGCTAAAATCATTGTGCTTAAATTATCATTTAAGTGAGTTGCTGCATTTGCGTTTAAATCAGTTTTAAAGTGCGTGCTTTGGAAAGCATTAAAGTAATACCTCTCAAGATCATCGGGTTTTTTGTATTCAAGATTTATCTGTCCCGTTACTGATTCATATCCATTGGTAACTGAAGCAGCACCTTTAGAAACACTAATCGAAGTCATCCACGGACCGGGGACGTAACCTAAACCAAAAGTACTTCCTAATCCTTTTAGAGTTGGAATATTTTCAAACAGCATTTGAGTATATAATCCTGATAATCCCAGTAGCTGAATTTGTTTTGCACCGGTTACAGCATCCTGAAACTGAACATCAACCGAGGCATTTGTGGTAAAACTTTCTGAAAGATTACAGCAGGCAGCTTTTAATAATTCTTTTGATGTGATTACTTCCGTTTGTTTGGCATCAAGCTCATCAATGAATTTTGAAAGAGAAGTACCTGTTACCACAACTTCATTCAATTCGCGATTGATTGACAAAACTATCTCAATTGTATCCTGGTCAACAGGAATCTCAATATCAACCGGTTCATAACCAATGTAACTTACAACAAGATGAAGATGATCGGAATCAACTTTCTTGAGATCGAAGAAACCGTTTTCATCGGTGGTTGTTCCTACCTGAGATCCTTCCCAAAATACATTTGTACCAATAAGCGGAATCTTTTCACCTTCATCGTCTAGTTCATAAACTTTTCCCTTTAAACTCTGTGCATAAGTGCCGGATATGGATATTAGAGTTAAAAGGATATAAAAAATAAATTTCATTTTACACCTGTTTGTTAAAATTTATTAATGTCATTTAGGGCAATCAAATAAAAGAATCAGTTTTGTTTAACGGATTCCTTCGGCTGCGCCATCGGAATGACAGTCTTTAAAAAATCAACAGACTGGTGTATCTAATTTGAGTTGATGAATTGTTTGAAGTAATTCCCTGCCAAACATTGGCGGCGGCAGATCGTTACCTGTTGAGCTTGTAAGTTTTGAAGATTGATTTATTTTTTCATCAGCATCAATGGAAGTAATTGCTGATATCTCATTTGAGATTACCTTTTTATCGATAGGCGGATAAATGCTTTCATCAATTTTTTTGTTATCTATAATTGAAATGCAGCAATCATTACCTTCTGAATTATAACTAACCGGGGAGGATTCTTCAGTACTTTCAGATTCGCAGCAGCTTAATTGTTCTACCACTTCAATCTTGCAGCAGTCATCTGTTTCGGTAACGTAGGTGTGGTTTTCGTCGCATTGCGGAGTTTCGAGCAGTGATACAGCGGTAAAGTTATGAGATTTGCAAATATGTTTGTAAACTTGAAAACTTGTTGTACCGATTAGAAGCGCTATAGCAACTACTGTTGTAAAGATATTTTTAACTATGCTTTTCAATTGCCAATTATATAAAGTTCATTTATTCGTACAGCAAAATAAGCGGTTATTTAAGAAAGTCAAGTGATTTTGAACGCCCACGAATGTTAAATTATTCCCGCATGAGGCAGAATTTCTACAACAATTATAAATATAGATAGGATTAATAGAGTTGAGTTTTATTTTCTTTTGCATCTTTTTGCTAAAGAACACTACAAAAAGCTGTTAGACTTGAAGCAATCAAGAAATTGATATTATCGATAATGCAATTAGAGAAAAATATTAGAGAGTAAACAGACCGCTTCGTAAAAGCGATAAGACAGGCAATTACAACTATAATATCCATAACAAAAAATTTTTTTATGCTAATATTAAAAAAGCCGCCCATATCTGAGCGGCTTAACAAATAAATAAACCACCATTAATATCTTTATCTATTAACTATAACGACATTTGTCGCTATTTGAGTAATAACATTTTAATAGTTTTTACATTACTATCTGATTTTAACTTTGCGAAATAAATTCCACTTGATAAATTTTTCCCGGAAAATTCCACCTGATAATTACCAGCAGCTTGATCACCATTAAATAAAGTTTGAACTTCTTTACCGACAACATTATAAACTGTTAAAATAACATTTGATGATTTATCGATGGAGTATCTAATCTGGGTTGTTGGGTTAAACGGATTAGGGTAATTCTGGTGCAAGGTAAACAATGCCGGAATTTCATTATCAGTTTGAACACTTGTAACCGAAGCACCAACTAAGTTTCCATCATAATGACATTTTGCAGCACACGAAGTTACAGGATCCGGTTTTTCTATATTGTGTGGATACCAGCTAACTGCTTCTTTATATTTAACCGCTAATGGTCTAACGCGATTATTAATTGGCCAGCGCCATACATCGTGTCCATTTTGACCTACAGACTTTGCAAAGCCAGTTGCATGGCAGGAAATGCAATCTACCGTTGTATGCTGGGGATAGTGATTTGACGGAGTATGACAATCCTGACATATAACATCACCTTCGGTTTGCCAATCAAAATCACCATCTGGGTATGAATGGACATTTGAATGGCAAGTTGCACAGGTTACAGCATTATGCGAACTGCTTTGTAATAATTCATAGTATTGCGGATGCCTTTTAATACTGGTTCCATTTGCTGTTGGGTAAGGAGGCTCTTCACTAAGATAGCCGTACGTTGATGGTCTGTAATAACCTACGTGGCAGCTTCTGCAAACATCATTATCTGCTTTTAATTGAGTTGGAGTTACAAATTCGTGAGATTCGACGTTAGTAGTCCAATCCATTGCCCATTCTGTCATTGGTCCTGCGTTTGGAAAACCACTCTCACCAAGAGCTTGGAGGCTGTCCCAAATAGAAAGAACATCACCAACATATTTTTGTACTTTCGTTGTTTTAAAGTGGCAAGTACCGCAAGTTGTATGGCAACGACTGCAGGTTTTGTCATAGTTTTCTCCTACAATGTCTCCATTTACAGATTTGGTATGTGCATTCTTCATTCTCCAAATAGTGTGATGCCGCGTATTTGTGAAATTATTTTTCTCTACGTGACAGCCAGAATTTGAACAAGAAAGTGAAGCCGCGGTATAATAGTTTCTGGTTCTTGGAGAGCCATCTGAATTTAAAGTAGTATCACTTTTTGAGAACCTTGCCCACGAGCCATAAGTTTTACTTAATGCGTTCACGCCACCAGCTGGGTGTGTGTACAGATTTGCACTTGTAATATCAGTATGGCATTGAACACACTGAAGAGAACCGTGTGTGTTTGAGTTATATAAAGTTTCATTTACGTACAAAGGAACTATCTCAGTTCCGCCGGCAATTTCAACTGTTTTTTGCAGCGTTAAATTTCCGTGACAAGCCAAACACTGAGTATTAGTTATTTGAGAATTGATACTTTGTGTAAGGCAAGAAATAATTAGGACGAGCAAGTAAAAATTTTTTTTCATTAACATTCCTTTCATCATAATAATAGTTGATAGAATTAAATTATTTGTTAGTCAAATTTAAGAATGAGAAATTATTAGGTAAAGAAAACAATAATGATTTTTTTTTCACTATTTAATTCGATTGCATTATTACTACATGCCATTACCGTAAATATGCAGCTGATTAAAAATAGAAAAGCCGTCCATTTCTGAACGGCTTCAAAAATAAATAAAAGAAAATGGTATTTGCTTATTTGAGTAAGACCATCTTTTTAGACAAAATCGATTGATTATCTACTACTAACCTATAAATGTAAATACCGCTTACTAATGTTAATCCTTCAGCAGTTCTTCCATCCCAGCTAACTTCATAATTCCCTGCTTCCATTTCCTGATTAGTTAAAATATTAACAAGTTCACCAGTTAAGGAGAATACTTCGATTTTAACATTTGAGCGTCTAGGCAAACTGAAATTGATATTTGTTGTTGGATTAAAAGGATTAGGATAATTTTGTCCTAAAATAAATGAAGTTGGAATATCATTATTTGCAACCTCAACTCCACTAACAACATAAAGCACTTGATAATATCTCCATAGTGTATCTGCCAGAGCAATATCAGTAGCTTCTGCCCAATTTGTTAACGAGGCATCAACAATACCAAAATCGTATCCTGCACCTCTGTTTCCCTGTCCGTTTCTATGACAAGAAACTGCGCAGGTATTTATCATTCCACCGGTAGAGCCAGCAAAATTAATTGTTGCATTCGGTCTAATAACCATAAACGAATGGTTTGATATATCGTAATCTTTTGCGCTCTTCGCATTTTTAGTCATATGACAATTAACACACTGACTAATAGCTTGGGGGTGTTTTGTATGATCATTAATTCCGTTTGTTTCAGTTACTTTATTAGCGTGGCAACTTGCACAACCAACTCCGGCAGTTAGTGAATTGAAATCTTGCTTTAACTGATGAGGAAATGCTGTTACCTGATGCGGATCATGACAGGTTACGCAAGTAATTCCCATAGATTCATTATAGTGCGCGGCTTGTTTGTAATCCAACCACTGTTGATGATGTTGTTTCGAAGTCTTTCCATCAGGCCATAACCCGGGTGCTATCTGAATATAAGCCATTAAATCTTCGCCTACTTTGTAGGTATTACCAGCAGCTTCATCGTAAGGATACTCATAAGCATGATTTTTACTGGATCCTCTAAAGTGGCATTGACCGCATACTTCCAATTTCCTATCGTACGATAGACTTAATGGATTAAGAACATGGCCAGGACCAGCAACAGAAATTCTTGGACCGTGACAGGATTCGCAGCCAACAACAATATTAGCATCACTGCTGTTGTTACCCCATCCATAAACCCATGAAGTATCTGATCCGGCAACTACCAGATTAACTGTATTTGTTTTTGCACCAGGTACTACATGGCAGCCAGCACAATTTTTATCCCACGATTTTTTTCTAAAAGCATTATCAATAGGTTTTAATGAACCTGCGGACGTAAACCAATTTTGTGGATTGTAACTTACCCAATTACCTGTCGAATTATCGAGATAGGCATTTGAGTTCCATTGAACAGGAGGAATATAGTAACTTGTTCCAATTTTAATTAAATATCTTTGTTTCCATCCTCCGCCGTAGGTATAAACAAACTGATATTCAACCGGATTGCCGGTAGCAGGAATTAAATTTACAAAATAATTTGACCCATCAAGACGAAATGCTACTTTAGCATTGCCATAACTTGAACCCATATTAACTGTATCTGAATAGTTACCCTTCATATTTTCAACCGCTACCGGCAAATGTATTTTAGCGTGTAAAGTATTTTGCCAGGAAGCGTATCCAGGAAACGTCCGTAGTGTACCAGTATGGCAGGTTTGACAAGTTTCGACACCGACATAATCTTGCCCAAAACAGATGATACTTGACAATAGAAAGATTGTAAGGAATTGTTTCATTTTTTCTCCAAATTTTGTTTAAGTTTCTGTTCAAAATTAACATTCACGAATAATTGTTAAAAGGAAACAATTATGAAAAGTTTTTCATTTTTGTTTTATGCAACAATTGCAGAAAAAAATTATATTTTGTTTACAAAACAGGATAAATAGATGCAGATACTTTTAGCTGAAGATGAAATTCAGATTTCAGAATCCCTAAAAAAACATTTTGTTGATGAAGGTCATTTAGTTTCTATTGCAAATGATGGCAGTGAAGCATTAAAACTTATTGACTCAATTAATTACGACGTAATTTTACTTGATTGGAAAATGCCAAAACTAACCGGGATAGAGGTTTGTAAAAAGATTCGATCAACTAATCATAATATTCCTATTATTTTATTAACTGCCTTAGGTGATATTTCTAACAAAGTTGAGGCACTTAATGCTGGTGCAGATGATTACATCACAAAGCCTTTTTCATTCGATGAAGTTTATGCAAGAATTAATGCAGTATTACGCAGGGTTTCAATTGCAAATGATAGGCTTGAATTTGATGATCTAACACTCGATCTGAATAAAAGGAAAGTTGTAACTTTTGCAAATAAAGAAATTCATTTAACAGATAAAGAGTTTGATCTTCTCAAATATTTGATATTGAATAGAGGAGAAATAGTCAGTAAAGATATCCTATGTCAGACAGTGTGGAATTTAAATTTCACACCTCAAACAAATATTTGCGAAGCTACAGTAAAAAATCTTAGAAAGAAGCTGGAAGAAATTACCGGAAGAAAATATATTAAAAATATTTATGGTGAAGGATATATTTTAATTGCGGACTGAGATAAAAAAACCATTTCTTACAGAGAGTGTAAAAAGATTAACTCTTTTAAACATATTTATATCTTTTTTACTGCTAATTATGTTCAATATACTTTTGATCTCGTTTATTTATTACATCGCTCATAAAAATATGGATCAGAGGATATTACACGAGATGGAAAAAATTAATCAAACTATATCCTGGAGTAATAATTCTATTACAGTTAAAGATTCCAGCGAACTTAAGGAATCTGATTTTTATGAATTAACCGAGAATCCATATTTTCTTCAGATATTTGATACGAATGGTAAAATTTTATTAACTAGCCGTAATATTAATTTATTTAAGCCTCTACCCTTTAAACAAACAATCGTGGCAGATCGTTACTTTGAAAGTTTTGACTTTGAAAATACAAGTTTTAGAAGTGGTTACATATCGTTGCTTAACTCTAATAAAATTAAAATTGCTACAATACAATTAACAGTTTATGAGACGAACTTTAAGAATTTTATCAAGGAGCTTTTTGTTTTTAATATTTGGGCTGCATTATTATTTATTATTATTGTTGTTGCCGCTAGTATTTGGGCTGCTAAAAAAACATTTAAGCCTATAAATAAAATCATTCAGACTGCACAATCTTTTAATATCCAAAATCTCGATAAAAGGATAGATGTTGAAGCAAAACCTAATGATGAGATTGGAAGACTTAGAGATACTCTAAATGGATTATTTAATAGAATTGAAGATTACGTTTTGGAGTTAACACATTTTTCTGATCACGTATCCCATCAACTAATGAATCCGCTTACCGCAATACAAACTGAAATTGAGTACTTATTGAAGAAAGAAAGAACTTCTAATGAATATAAAGAAGCTCTTGTTAAGCTTTCTGCTCAATCCAACAATATGATTAGCATAGTAAAAACTTTATTACTTATTGCTAAAAGCGGAAAAGTTAAAAATAAATCGACAGCAGTATTTAATCTATCAAAGTTGATTAAAAATGAAGTTTCAATCAGCTTTAAAACTTATAATATCAATTATAGTGTTGAGGACAATTTATATCTGCGCGGAGAATCAGAAAAGTTTTTAATGGTGATTCAGAATCTCATTCACAATGCAATAAAATACTCACCACAAGAACCGGTTATAAATGTTAAAGCAAACAAAAAAGATTCTACAATCATTATCAGTGTGGAAGATAATGGCATTGGCATAGCTGATAACGAAAAAGAAAATGTCTTTCGTAAATTTTATAGAACAACTAAAGCAGAAACACTAGGAATAAAAGGTTTTGGCTTAGGATTGAGTTTAGTAAAATCTATAATCGATGAAGCGTCAGGCAATATTGAAATCTTAGATAATAAACCAACTGGAGTGATATTTAGGATAATGTTACCTTCAATAGATTTATCTGATTAAAAAAATAGGTGCATTTCTGCACCTATAATAAATTATAAACTCGCAGTAATCATTAAATAAGTCCAGTAAGCTGTATCTTCTCTTGGATCATAAACTGTTTTAAAGAGTTGACCCGGAAAGAATAAACTGCCGCCCCAAACAAGGTTTGTATTTTTAGTGAATGCATATTTAATTGTTAAATCAAGCTCCTGTCCAAACATATTCTCATCACTGCCGTCAGGATTTTCAGGAGTGATGATGTTTACTGATTGATTGGACATAAATAAATGCAATGCTGCATCAAAATTAAATTTGCTGCCAGCTGGACTAAAATTGGCGCTTGCATAAACATCATTTAATCCAAGATTATAAGTATTGTTTGGAATACTGATGAAGTAATCCATATAACCATAAAATTTATGATTCGTCCCATAACTCGCATGAAAAACATTTACATCACCCGAAGTTGACTCTGGATCAGTACCTGATAAAATATCTCCGCCTAAACCAAATTTTGTAATTCCTGTTTTATAAAATAATTGCAATGAGAGTAAATATGCACTCAGATCATTTCCGGATTTAGAGCCTAATTGATATGCACCTTCAAAGATCGTAGAAAGATCGCCGTAATCACCCCAATAAGTACCACCAAAAGTAAATAATTCTAATTTGTTTGTATCAGGTTTTTCTGC
>Ga0172375_10003806_pt1 | contig 22672 bp, 17 predicted proteins | sample LakKiv1m_FD_114537 | JGI IMG/M metagenome (GOLD analysis project Ga0172375, IMG submission 114537) | Freshwater microbial communities from Kabuno Bay, South-Kivu, Congo - kab_092012_11.1m | ecosystem: Environmental > Aquatic > Freshwater > Lake | place: Democratic Republic of the Congo... | reverse complement strand
GTGGTGCTCCCAGGTGGGGGAGAAGAGGCGGCGCTCGCCCTCCGGCAGGAACTGCCGCAGCGTGGCCGGCGGGGAGGCGCCCATCACGCCGCCTTCGTTCGGGAAGCGGTCGATGTTCTTCCGGTATTTCCAGAAATCCGCTCCGCCCTGCTCCATAGAGACGGTCCATGGGTGCTGATCGCCGGCGGTAGGGTCGTTTGGATGCAGGTAATCCGGCGAATAGGGCGAGCTGGGCCAGTAGGCGGTCGAACCGTCTTCTGCCGCAACTATCTGCGGAATGTCGTGGTGAAAGAGCGCGTAATGCGGGTGGGCCGGCGTAGTATTGTCGTACCCCCAACCCCAGTCGCCCCATTCCACCTCGTTGTTGCCGCACCAGACGACCAGCGACGGATGATGCGCCATCTCGCGCGTGGCCCAGGTTACCTCGCGCCGCACCTCGGCGGCGAACTCCGGGTCGTCGCCGGGATACTTGGCGCAGGCGAAGAGAAAATCGTGCCACACCAGCAGGCCGGCTTCGTCGCAGGCGTCGCACAGCGCCTCATCGGCGAAGGTGGCGCCGCCCCAGATGCGCAGCGTGTTGAAGTTCGCCTCCACCCCCAGCCGCGCCAGCTCGCGGTAGCGCTCCGGCGTTACCGTGCTGTAGAGCAGATCCGGCGGCGCCCAGTTGCCGCCCTTGCAGAAGATGGGGCGGTTGTTGATCGTTAGAATGAAATATTTGCCCGCCTCCGGGTGCGGCGACTGGTCGATTTCCACCCGGCGCACGCCGGTCCGGCGCGCGCGGGTTTGCCGTTCTCCATCGGCTTCCAGCGTCACCTCGATGGTATACTGGTATTGCTCGCCATGTCCGATAGGCCACCACAGGCGGGGCTGATCGATCGGCAGCTTCAGCTCGTAGCGGGCGGTTCCCGGCGCCAGGTTCACCTCGCATTGCGCCTCCTGCCCGGTTTCGGCGATGCGGGCGCGCAGCACGGCCCCCACCGGCTGCCGGGCGGGATTTTCTATCACGGCGCGGGCGAAAACCGTCGCGGTGGAGAGATCGGCGGAGGGCACGGCGAAGACCGCCGCCTGCTCGAGCCGGGCGCCGGCGCGCCACTCTAATCCGACGTCGCCGAGGATGCCTACGTTCACCAGCCGCGCGCTCCAGTCCCACCCGCTCTGATATTGCGGGTGGCGGTGCCAGTGGCGCTTGGTGAGCAGGCCGATGTCGCCGGAGGAAAAACCGGCGGCGGGCTTGTCCGCGGCGGAATGCATGCCGCTGGAAAGCTGCGCCACCAGCAGGTTCTCTCCTGTCTTCAGCTTGCCGGTCACATCGAAGCGCGCGGGACGGTGGGCGTTGGCGTGGCGGCCGATCTCCTCGCCGTTCAGCCAGACTGTCGCCTCCAGCTCCAGCCGGTCGAAGGTCAGCCAGGAATGTTGTCCGGCAGCTTCTTCGGGCACGGAAAAGGTGTGCCGGTAAATCCAGAACGCCTCCTCCACCCAGCGCGCCTTCAGCGAGTTCAGCCCGACGTTCGGATCGTCGATCAATCCCGCCCCCCGCAGCGCCTGGTGGATGGGCGCCGGCGTCTTCGCCGGCAGCAGCCCGCGGCCGCGCAGCGCCGGGCCGGTGTAATGCCCGGGGTGCATCAGGTGCGACCCCTCCGCCCAGGTCAATCCCCAGGTGCCGTTCAACGAAATAATACCGCTCACCACCTTTTCCTCCGTTTTTTAGAAATTCGCCTAATGCGGAGAATTGCCTGCTTTGATATTAACTCGTTCCAAATGTAGAACTGTATAAGATTCGTAGATTTCCTGCTATTGATGATAAGGTATATATTATAATAAAACCGCATGCCTGACGATTCGAGCTTGGGGAGGTAATGCTTCATGCGCGCCTGGATATGGCGGCCAATGTTCGGGAATGGTGTGTAGATTGGTTTGACCATGAATATTATACGAAGTCGCCGGCTAAAAATCCTACCGGACCGGCGGCAGGTGAGTGGCGCGTAACACGTGGTGGCGCGTATATCGATTCGATCCCGGATTTCTATCGCACGACTTTCCGAAGTAACTTAACGCAAGGGCTTGCGGGCGATTGGGTCGGATTCCGATGTGTCTTTCCCGCGGCACCATAACTGTTTTATTTTCACTTGAGTAGTATTAACTGCCCCAGGCAAGAGCCGATTATTCTTTCGATGGCTCCTGTTCTTGCTCCGCGGGCTTGTCCAGCGCACAGGTGACGTCATTCAACGGTTTGCCGCCCTTGGCGAGGAGGCGCATGAAGAAACCCCAGCCGCCGGATTCCTGATCGACTTTGACGAGCAGGCGGTTCCAGCCGGCGTGAAGGGTGACGCCGACGGAGTTCTGATCGGGATTGGCCGCGTTACGGCGCACGCGCTGCTGGAAGATCTGTTCTCCATTGACCCAGACGCGGATGCCGTCGTTGGCGCCGAAGAGCAGCGAGCAGGCCGTGGTTGCCGGGGCATGCAGGTAGACGTGCGCGTAGGCGACGGCGCTGGTATCCGGGGTGAGCGCGCCGGCGAAATTGATGTAATTTTTCTCCGCGGACAGGCTGCGCCATTGCAGCTCGCCGGACCGGTCGCCGCGTGACGGCTCGATGGTGGGTTCTTCGATCAACGGGGTGGTCAAAGCGGTGTAATCCGGGTCGGGGAAGGCGCCCAGCGCCAGCCACTGCCGGAGCCACCCGTTGCCGGGCAAAGCCTCCGGACCCACGGTAATCGTGGCGCGGGCGGCCTCGCGTCCTTCGGGCGTAAGCGTCCGAATCAGGTAGGCGGTGCCGGGGGTTGTCGCGGCGGTGTAGAGACCGGTGTCGGTGACGCTGCCCCCGCCGAGCACTTCCCAGCTCAGCTTCGTATCGATGGGGTTGCCGAACTGATCGAGCGCGCGCGCCGTGAATTGCGCCGTCCCACCCGCGGAGATCACATCGTGCGAAGGGATAATCCTCACGTCGGCAACGCGGGGCGCGTAATAATCGAAGGCATCGGCGAGCGACGCCTTCAACCCATCCGGATTAGCCACTTCCACCGCACCGCGTCCCAGCGGACCGGCGTCGCTGACCACCTCCAGCAGATTGGGGCTGACCACCTTTACCGAGCGCGCCGGCACTCCGTTGAGAAGCACCGCGCAGCCGGGCAGGAAGCCGGAGCCGGCGATGCGATGCGTCCTTCCGCCCTCCTTTACCGCACTGGCGGGAGTGATGCGAAAGACCTCCGGCGGCGCGAGCACTTCGAGGGTGGACGGAGGAGAGATGTATTGCCTGCCTTCCGCATCGTAACCTATCGCCCAGATATCATGCATGCCGCGGCCCAGGCCGGCGAGGGAAAGGGAAGCGGTGAAAGGAAAAGCGTCCGCCGAGCCGCACTTCCACTTATCGACATACACGTCAACCCGTATAACCGTATCGCCGGCGGTTACCGGCGCCTCGATGCCGACGCCGGCGGGACCGAGGTGTTCCGGCAGGCTTACCACCGGCGCCGTCTCGTCATTGCGCACGGTGATCGAACGGGCGGCATATCCCTGTACCGCCGCGGCCGATGCATCGACGGCAACGGCGCGCAGGGAATGGGCGCCGTCGCAGAGCTGCGTGGTATCGAGCCGATAACTGACAATCGGATTGGTTTCACCGAGCGAAAATTGCATCGCCAGCCGGGCGGTGCTGCCGTCCTGCCCGCCGGATAACCGGGAAGGCGCCTCCGGGTAGCCGCGCAATTGCGAGCCGGCGGCCGGCTTCACGGTGAGCTGGTAGGGAATTTCGTTGCCGTCTTCTCCCGGCGTGCGCGCCTCCAGCGTGATGAAGGGCATGCCCGCCGGATCGCGGTAGGCGCTGACTCCGCTCCAAAGCTGTAACGAGCGCGCGGCCTGTATGCGCGCGACGAGATCGTCGAGCAGCCCGGCGAGGGTGACCGCCTCCGCGGGTACGGTGTAGGCAAGCTCTTCGTTCTGAATGCGAACGCTGACCTGATCCCCGGGCTTGATGCGGCGACCTACGAAGGTGAGCGTGCCGCGGGCGGGAGTGGGGCCGACGCCGCCGCCCGCCAGCATGCCCACGCCCGCGCTGGCGGTGACCGGCGCCGGCTCGGCATCCGCCGTGATTTGCACCCTCACCGGAATGCCGTTGCCCGCCGCGCCGGGATTGCGCGAGACTAACAGCAGCGTGCCGCTGTCCACCTGGGCCACGGCCCGCACGCCGTCCGGCCCACTCAGCTCGGGCGCGGCATTGACGGCGGCGGCCAGGCCGTCGAGCATCTGCCGCGGGTCGGAACCTTGCGGCATGGTATATTGCACCAGGCGGCCGCCGATGCGCAGGTCGATGCGCGTCTCCGGCAGCTCGAAGAGCGTCCGCACGAAACGGTCGTCAAGATACAGGTCGATGCGGCTGAGGGTGGCGCCGCGCGCCTGCGCCAGGGCGGACACGCGGATCGTCGCTTCGCCGGCCAGCGGCTCGTCGCCCGTCTCGATCGTCACCTCCGGTCTTTTTGCATACGGCGCGCAGAGTGGATCGCCGATTACGACGTTTTGCCAGTTCAGCGCCGGCAGCGCCGCGTAATAACTCTCCGCCAGCGAGAAGCCGCTGGTATAACGGTCGAGCAGCGTTTTGAAACCGGCGATCATCGGGAAAGAAGCCAATCCTGGCTCACCGATGACGCCGTGCACCCCCGCCGCTCCCGCCTGCACGAACGCGCTGGCCGGCAGCAGCACCGGGATTTCACCCTCGTCGAAATTCTTCGCCGTTGCCCCGTAACTCTGCGCGAAGTCCACGATGGCGCCCGGACGGAAGGTGGTGTTCGCCAGCACTTCCCGCGTGATTCCGCTGTAAATGCCGGCGGAAAAATAGCCCATCACGTCGCGGCGGTCGTCGGGCGGCGCGGCGGCCGCCTCCACCTTCAATCCGCGTAAGGTGAGAAGATCGATGACCGGCGAATTGTTCGCGCGCGGCATCTGCGGCACCGTCTGCACGATGAAGCGTCCATCCGGCGCCTGGCCGTCCGCCAGCTTCCCCCGCTCGATAAGCGCGCGGACATCCCGCACGTGATAGCCGTTCAGCACGGTGACCAGATACATGCCGCGCAGCGCGGCATCGCGATGCGTGAAGGCCACGTTTTTGTCGAGGTAGGGATTTGCCAGGCGAGCCGCGCCTTTGCCCATGTCCAGCGCGGCCAGCAGGCCGGCAACCGAGCGGCCGTTCTGCGTATTCACCTGAACCGGCAGGCCGCGGGTGAGCACGATGCAGGTGATCTCGTCCGCCAACCCTTCATCCGCCAGGTAGGCGCGGATGGGCTTTTCGATCTCCGCCTGGTAGACCGGATACGAAATAACCGGAGCGGGAGACGTGGACAAGGCCAGCACCTGGCGATAAGGGATATCGCGCGCGCGGCGATACAGGTTGCCGATCTCCAGCGACTCCTCGCTGCGCGTGTTGACCACGATTAGCACGTTCCGCGGCCCACCACCGGCGATCGCCATGCCTGTCAGGAATAAGAGTAAAAATATGGACGGGATATATCGGTGCACTGCGATCATCCGCGTTGGGTCATCTCCCAGAATAACCGGCGCGAACCGGCGGATGCTAATTTGTTAGACGCGCGGCGCGGGGGAAAGTTGCGCGGCGCTCGTGCTCGTGCTCATGCTATTGCGTGAAAAAAACATTCTCCTTTCCGGGTGAATCTCCGATTTTAATCCGAGGGGAACTGTTTCTTATTTTCCCCCTGCTTCCCCCTCGGTCGCGCATTTTCCGGCTCGATGCGGGAAGGCACAGGATTGCTGACATGAGGGAAGATAGCCTCCGCGCGGATTATTGTAAAGTGGGCCGTCCAGGGCAATCACATTTTTGTCAAAAATAATTTTGATTTTTATGTCATTCCCCCTTGACGAATAGAACAAACGACTGTATGCTTGAGATAGTTATGGGTTGCCATGTATAATTCTGGGTGGCAACACTTGTGTCAATGGCTTATGTCACAAAGGGAGGAAGAAGATGAGCGAAACCGTGGTGGAACGAGCGCCGATACCGGTGCTGGAGCCGATGGGCACGCCGCTGCCGGAGTGCACGATGGCGGACTACGCTAGGATGGCCGCGAAGATCAGTTGGACCTGGACGGGGTGGCTGCCCAACGGGCTGGTCACCATGCTGGCGGCGGAGCAGGGACTGGGCAAGTCCAGCATTGCGCTGCATCTGGCGCGGGTGTGCGCATTCGGCGGCGCCTGGCCGGACGGCCGGCCCGCCGCCCCGCGCGGGCAGACGGTATGGGTAGAGACGGAGGCGGCGCTGGCGCTGCACCGCGAGCGGGCGGAGCGCTGGGGCGGCGAGGACTTCCTGCGCGCCATCCGGCTGCCGCACGAGGACCCGCTGGCGGAGACGCGGCTGGACGACCCGGAGCACCTGGCCCTGCTGCGCCGGCTGCTCTTCGACCCCGCGGTGGCGCTGATGGTGATCGACAGCTTGAGCGGCGGCCACCTGCGCGACGAAAACAGCGGCGAGGCGGGCCAGATCGTGCGCGCGCTGGCCTACATCGCGGAGGAGACGGGCAAGCCGGTGCTGGTAGTGCACCACCTGGGCAAGAACCGCTTTCTTGGCCCGTCGATCAGCCTGGACCGCGTGCGCGGGCATTCCAGCATCACGCAATATGCCCGCGCCATCTGGGCGCTGGACGCCCCCGATCCCGCCGAACGGGAGACGCTGCGGTTGAGCGTGATCAAGAACAACATGCTCCGCCTCCCCACCCCCCTCGGCATGAGCATCGGCGACGCCGGCCTGACCTTCTCTCCCCAGGCCCCCGAACCCCCGGCGCAGCACAGCGAGATGGAGACGGCGGAAGAGTTCCTGCGGTCGTGCCTGGGGGACGGGAGGAAGGTCGCGGGGAAGGAGCTGGAAGAGGAGGCGGAGGCACAGGGGATCAGCAAAGGCACCCTGCGGCGAGCTAAAATTAAGCTCGGGGTAAAGTCGGAGAAAGTGAAATATGACAGCCCCTGGCTCTGGTGTCTGCCAAGATGAGCAATACTTCCGGTGTGTGTGGATGCTCACCTTGCTCATCTTGCTCATCTTGGTTAGTACCTTAAATCGCAGGAACTGCGATGAAAAACAAGTTGTTGGGTTGCGAGCAAAGCCCACGCTGGTTTATGGTTTATGGTTTATCGTTTAACCTTGGGTTCCTGGCATAGCTTGACATCCTGATCACGGTGTAGAGAATTCCAAGCTCTGCCAGGAATCCAGGGCAAACGATAAACCATAAACCTGGCTATAAGCAGGAGGTCCGTTCTTTTGTTCCGGCTCGGTTGGATTAGGTGAATGATGGTAAGGGAGAGATAGTAAATAATATATTATTTATCTTTTATATCCGTACTTAGCAACCAGTCAATGTGCTTTTCTTATACAGGCGCTGGAATCTAATAAATGTAGAGTAATCCATTTTATTGATTACCAAGATGAGCAAGATGAGCAAGGTGTGCATGAAACCACACCGGAAGAAATGCGCATCTTGGTAAAGGTTGGAGAAAGTCCCTAAGGATACGATAACGAGCGTAAAACGCGAAAACGGGCGCTGCGAAAGGAGCAATCCCATGTCCGCGTCTCTTCTCTCCCTCTCTGCGCTGGAGGCATTCGATCCGGCTGCCCGGCATGGCGGGGAGCTGCGGTTCTGCTGCCCGCTGCCGGCGTGTGCGGGCAAGGCGAAATCCAGGGCGCACCGCAGCCTGGCGGTGAACGCGCGCACCGGCGCCTGGCACTGCCACCGCTGCGGCGCGCGCGGGCTGCTGGCGGAGTTTTACTCCCGCCCCGACTCGCGGCGGAATTGTCCCCGGTCCGGCTGGCCGGCCAGGCCGCCGGCGCCTGCCCGCATGGCTCCGGCAGCCGTTTACGCATCTGCGGAAGAGGCGGCGGACTGGCGCGAGCGCCTGCGCGGGTTGCTGCCATTCCTGCCGGAAGACGAGCAGGGGAAGATCGATGCCACGCGGCCCAGCCCGGCGGCGGCATACCTGGACGGGCGCGGGATATGGTTTTGCTTTGCTTATGCCTGCGAGGCGCGCTACTCTCCCGCCTGGTGCGGCGGCGGGCCGGCGGTGGTCTTCCCGCTGACGGACGAACAGGGCGAGCTGACGGCGCTGCAAGGCCGCTACCTGGAGCAGCGGAGCGAGCCGCGCTTCCGCACCGTCAAGCGCCGGGCGGGCGCGCCCCACGGCGGCGTCTTCGCCACCCTCGGCGCCCTCGACCCGGCGCCGGAGCCGATCGTCATCACCGAGGGTCCCATCGACGCCCTCTCCTTCTTCGCGTGCGGTTTTGCGGCGGCGGCGCTGTGCGGCAAGGACGGCGCGCCCGACTGGCTGCTCAAGCGCTGCCGCTTCCGCCCGACCATCATCGCCTTCGACGACGATCCGGACCCCGCCATCCGCGCCCGCGTGGACCATTCCGCCGCCGCCCTGGCCGCCCGCCTGGAAAACGCCGGCGCCCGCCCCCTCCGCCTCCGCCCCCCCGGCGTGAAGGACTGGAACGATTACCTGCGCCGCTACGGCCTCGATGCGATGCGGGAAGCGCTGCGGAAGATGTTCGAGAAATGAAAACCGAGGTGGGACGGGAAGCCGGGGGGAAGTACGTAACAGTTCCCCTCGGACTTTTCAACCCACCCTACTCCCCAACCCCTTCGACAATGCCCAGCTCTTGCGGGGCGGCGATGCGGCCCAGCACGGCGGAGGCGGCGGCGATGGCCGGGCTGGCCAGATAGACTTCGCTTTCCGTGTGTCCCATGCGGCCCACGAAGTTACGGTTGGTGGTGGCCACCGCGCGCTCGCCCTTCGCCAGCACGCCCATGTGCCCGCCCAGGCACGGCCCGCAGGTGGGAGTGCTCACCGCGGCTTCCGCCTCGACGAAGATATCCATCAGGCCTTCCTTCACCGCCTGCCGCCAGATGAGCTGGGTGGCGGGGAAGACGATCAGGCGCACGTCGGGGTGCGCCTTGCGGCCCTTCAGAATGGCGGCGGCGGCGCGCAGGTCTTCGATGCGGCCATTGGTGCAGGAGCCGATCACCACCTGCTGGATTTCCACGTTCATCGCGGCGGCCTCGCTGATCGGTTTCGCGTTGGACGGCAGGAAGGGGAAGCTCACCTGCGGCTCGATGCCGCGGCAGTCCCACTCGAAGGTTTCCCGGTACTGCGCGTCCGCATCGCTGGTATAAAATTTATACGGACGCTTCGCGCGGCCTTCCACGTATTCCCTGGTCACTTCGTCCGGCGCGATGATGCCGTTCTTGCCGCCCGCCTCGATGGCCATGTTGCAGATGGTCATGCGGTCGGACATGCCCAATGCCGTGATGGATTCGCCGCAGAACTCCATCGCGCGGTAGCGGGCGCCGTCCACGCCGATTTTGCCGATGGTGTAAAGGATCAAATCCTTGCCGCTCACCCACGGTTGCCGGGGGCCGTAGAAGATGAACTTCATGCTCTCCGGCACGCGGAACCAGGTCTCGCCCAGCGCCATGGCCGCGGCCATATCGGTGCTGCCCACGCCGGTGGAGAAGGCGCCCAGCGCGCCGTAAGTGCAGGTGTGGCTGTCGGCGCCGATGATGCAGTCGCCGGGCAGCGCCAGTCCCTGTTCGGGCAGCAATGCGTGCTCGATGCCCATGCGGCCCACCTCGAAGTGGTAGGTCAGGCCGTGCTTTTTCGCGAACTCGCGCATCTGCAGGGTGAGCTGCGCGGATTTAATGTCCTTGTTCGGCGCCGAGTGATCCGGGATCAGTCCGATGCGTTCGCGGTCGAAGACCTTTTGCGCGCCCATCTTCTCGAATTCGTTGATGGCGATGGGGGCGGTGATATCGTTGCCGAGGACGAAGTCCAGCTTGCAGCGCACGAACTCGCCGGGATGCGCCTCCGTCTTCCCGGCATGGGCGGCCAGTATTTTCTCGGTGATGGTCATCGACATGGTCAGCACTCCAATGCCCGGCGGCTTTGAATGAGCCGGGGGTGCCCGCATTGTAGCCGAAAAACGGGGTGAACGTCAAAAGGAAGTGGGCATTTACGCGGTACGTCTGAAACGTCAGGAACTGTCCCGGCCATCCGGAACCAGTGCTCGTTCTCGCTTTTCACGCTCGTTTTCATGATCTTAGGGACTGTCCCCGTCGAACGGCAACGGCTTCGTACTACGACGGGGACAGTCCCTGGCCCACTTCCACCGCAGATCTATCAAGGCAATCGCTACCGGCTCCCGACAGGCCGGGACAGTTCCCTACGTTTCCCTGCGTTTCTATTACGAGGCAACTTCCTGCGGTTCGGCTGCTGGAGTGTTCTTCTGCTGTTCTTCCCGCGCCAACTGCCGTTCCGCCAGCAACCGCCGGTAGGCTGCCATCTTCTCCGGGCGGACTTCCTCCGGGATGCGGGTGTCGATGATGTCGATGAGCTGGGCGTAGGCGCGCTGCACCTGGACGAGCCCCGTAGCGGTGAGCGGAGTAGGGGAGAACTCCGAGCGCACGCAGCCCATGGTTAGCTCCATCACCGCCCGCTCGTCGAGCTTTGCCTGGCGCGCCAGGCGCGCGGCGAAGTCGAAGTCCGTCTCCGCCTCCCGCCGCTCATAGCCCAGCAGCCAGAGATGCGCCAGGAAGGCGGCATAGGCGGCGCGGATTATTTCTTTATGCGGCTTGCCCTCCGCGCCGGCAAAGGGGTCGGCGAAGGGCTGCATGCCCGCCATCAACAGCCGCAGCCGCCGTTCGCGCCGCGCATGCCGGATTCGCCGGACGAACGGCGACAGCAAGCTTGCCGCCCGCGCGCGCACCCAGGCCCAGAGCAGGCTCGACAGCATCGCCAATCCGTACCAGATATACCGGCGCAGCACGCGGAACAGCAGCAGCGCCAGCGCGAAGGCGGCCAACAAGGCGAGCAGCAGGAAGAGCAGCAGCTTGAGCAGGCGGTCGGGGCGGTTTTTCAGCGCCTGCATGAGCTGGTTCTGCTTGCCGGAATGATCGGACTGGTCAGACCGGTCGGACATGTCCGACTGTCCTTCACCCGATCCCTCGGAGCCGCCCGCCTTCGATTGCGAGCCTTTACCTGGAGAGTCGCCTTCCTGCTGCTGTGATTTTCCTTCAAATGAGGTAGCGGCATTATAGAGCAGGTCGATAGCCTTGTCCCGCGGATTTTTCGTGGGATTGTGATTCGGACGGACGGCGCGCTGCTTGCCGGGCGTCTTCCCCACGCCGGCGGCATCGGAAGGGCCGCGCCCGCCCAGCGGCGCCGTGGCTTGCGTGTCGCGCGAGTCATCGTATGTCATCCTGCTCTCCGGCAGGCTCACCCGATCCTTGAGCTGCCGCGCGCCGCCGGCCACCCAGCTTCCCGTGCCAATCACCGGGGATTTCGGCAGCAGCCAGGCGAGCAGCGCGCAAATCGCCAGCACCGCCAGCATGGCGCCCGCCCAGGAGCGAAGAAAGCCGCCTTCCAGCCGCACGCTGCCCGGCGTCTCCCGCACGCGCTGCACCAGCTTGCTCAACGAGATCAATCCGCCGGCAACGGCATAAAAGGCCAGCGCGAAGGGCATGGGCGGCAGAACTCTGCTGAATCCCCTGGACAGCCGTAGATAATCGCCGGCGGCGAAAATCAGCGTGCCGAATACCAACAGCGCCGCCAGCCCGTCGCCGGAGAAGGCCAGCCCGCCGGGTTCGGCCGTCTCGTAAATGTCGATGAAGGGGAAGGTAGGCGCGAAGACGATCTTTTTTCGCTTTACCGGCGCGCGGCCCGTGTGGCCGGTGCATTGTTCGACTACCGGCTCCAGCAGCTTCCAGCCCAGCATGCACGCGCCGAAAAGTACAAAGGCATGCGCGGTAATCGCCAGACTATGCAGGTAAACACCGGCGGCGATAAGCGCGCCGGGGATGGCGGCGGCGAAAAAGAGGAAGAAGCCCAGCCGCACCCAGCGGCCGTATTCGGCCAGCACGGCGCGGGCGCAGAACAACAGCAGCGCCATCATCAGCGCCCACTCGACGAGGTAATACCCACCGCCGGCGCCCGCCGTCAGCAGGACGGCGTACAGCATCACCAGCCCCACCCCCACCACCGCGAGGAGCGGGAGGAAGAAGCGGGTCAGCATGCGCGTGTCATCGTGCTCGGTTGAATTGTTATGCGCCAAAAAACCTCCGAATTGGTGACGTAGGGGCGATTGCCAATCGCCCCGATCATGGTACCGGTCGCGGAACGGGGCGATTGGCAATCGCCCCTACGACACCATTACCTTACCCTCCAAAACTCCAATACTCCAAGCTGCTCCACCGTCTTCAACCAGGCGGAATATATATCCAGGCCGGCGGCGCGCGTCATCGCCACCTTGGCTTCGCTGCCTTCGCCCACCACGATCAGCGCGAGGGCGAAACCGGAGCGCTTGAGGCCATCCAGCGCCGCCGCCGCTTCCTCGGACAGCCGGTGGGTGACGAGCAGCAGTGTGGAGGTCCACGGCAGGCGGGAATGAATTTCGGTGAGATAGAACGGCAGCGGCCACTCCCGCGACGGCTCCAATCGCGCAATTTGCGAGAGGAAAGCGGGAAGCTGCGCGGAGTCGCGCTCCGCTTTCACCTGTACTGGACCCGGGCGGGATTTATCGTGACGGGCAGCGGCGTCGTTGCCGTTGCTCTGCAGGCTGACGGTGTCGCGCTCCAGCAGCAGCGCGGTTATCACCGAGGCAGCGGCCGTGCAGGCCAGCTCGATCTCCGCGCCGCCTTCCGGATAATCCTCCACGTTCATGTTGAGCACCACGGCCACCTCGATTGCGCTGGAGTGCTCGAATATCTTCGCGGTGAGCGTCCCGCTGCGCGCGGTGGCCTTCCAGTGGATCTTCGCCAGACTGTCGCCGGGCCGGTAGCCGCGCACGCCCACCAGGCGCGCGGCGTCCTCCTGCATCTGCCGCGAGGCGCGCACGTCGCCCAGCGGACGGTTGGAGGGCAGGCGGACCGGCGGCAGCGGCAATACTTTAGGATAAGCGGTCAGGTAGGTGATGTCCGCTTCTACAGATTCGGCGCGCGCAATGCCGAACAGGTCGCCGCAGGATACGCTCAACGGACCGAGCGGAAAATATCCGCGCTTCGCCGGCGCCACCCGGTAGGCGTAGCTGGTCTGGCTGCCGCCGCTGCCGATGAACAGGCGGCCCGGCGGGCTGATGAGCGTCAACGCGGAGTCCACCCCATCTCGCGCCAGCACCCACCCCGCGCCGATGGGCCGCTCCCAGGTAAGGGCGATGTCCACCACTACTTCCTGGCCGATCTCCACGTGAGTCGTGTTGGAACGCCGCCGAGTTTGCCGCAGCTTCGCGGGTCGCCACGCCACTGCCAGCGCCAGCAGCAGGATCGCCGCCAGGCAGTAAAACAGCCACGCGGCCAGCCACGCCCTGGTGACCCCCGCGATTATCAATATCAGTGCCAGCGTTAACAGCCAGCGCCAGGCGTTCATATGTCAACTTCACCGCAAGAAATGTCTTCACCACAGAGACTTTATTATTTCTTCGAAGAAAATTAAGTCTCTGTGTCTCTGTGCCTCTGTGTCTCTGTGGTGAATGATGAGTGTCTCCATCGACCAAACCTTACTTGCTCGCCGGCGCTGGGGCCGGGATCTTCTCCAGCAGCTCCCAGATCACGTTGGCGGGCGCGCGGCGGTTCAGGCGGGCTTCGGGCTTGAGGATGATGCGATGTTCCAGCACCAGCGGGGCCATGCCTTTCACCATATCCGGCGTCACGTAATCCCAGCCGCGCAGGGCTGACATCGCCTGCGCGGTGCGAAAGAGGGCGATGGAGGCGCGCGGGCTGGCGCCGATAGCCACGTCGGCATGCGAGCGCGTCGAGCGCACGATACGGATGATGTATTTCCGCACCTCATCGTGCACGAAGATCGATTTGATGGCTTGCTGCGCCTGCACGATCTCCTCCGCGTTCGTAACCGCGGTCAGCCGATCAATCGGGTGCCCGGCGCGCAGGCGCTCGAGCATCGTCAGCTCGCCCTCTTCGTCGGGATACCCGATCTTCGTGCGGATGTAAAAGCGGTCGAGCTGTGCTTCCGGCAGCGGGAAGGTGCCTTCGTATTCGATGGGGTTTTGCGTGGCCAGCACCAGGAAAGGGCGCGACAGCGTGCGGGTCGCGCCGTCGATGGTCACCTGGCCTTCCGCCATGCATTCCAGCAGCGCCGACTGCGTGCGCGGGGTGGCGCGGTTCAGCTCGTCCGCCAGCAGCACGTGGGCGAAGGCCGGCCCCGGGCGGAATTCGAACTGCGCGCTCTGCTGGTTGAAGATGGAGATGCCGGTGACATCGGAGGGCAGCAGGTCGGGCGTGCACTGCACGCGGTGAAAGGTACAGCCCATCGACTTCGCCAGCGACTTCGCCAGCACCGTCTTTGCCACCCCCGGCACATCCTCGATGAGCACGTGCCCCTCGCAGAGCAGCGACACCAGCACGTTCACGATCACCTGGCGCTTGCCCACCACTACCGTTTCGATGTTCTGGATCAGCCGCTTTCCCAACCCCGCCACGAACTGCGCGGCCTCCTTTGTCGCCGTCTCCGGTATCGTCATTGCGCCCCCTTGATGTGAAGATCGGGGATTAGTGAAGTCAAGATACCCTGTGGTAAGAGGCATGTCAATATATAGCCATCCCGGCGATTTTTTTGCTCTTGCCATTACGCGGCAAATTTGTTACACTGCGGTTACAAAGATCTGCGTCTGCCGGCGCGCGACATCGCGGCTTGCGGGCCTGTGCGGGACGAATGTCCCGTACCTTCCTGCCCCTCCGAGCGAGTGGGCCATTTTGACCGTGGGAAGGAGGTGACACAATGCGACGGTATGAGGTGATGTATATCCTCCAGCCGACTTTATCGGAAGAGGAACAAACCGCGCTGGTTGATCGCTTCAACGAACTGATAACCTCGATGGAAGGCTCCGTTGAATCCACAGACCGCTGGGAACGACAGCAACTGGCTTATGAAATCCGCGGCGCCCGGGAGGGCTACTACGTGGTGGTGACGTTCCAGGGTACACCGGAGTTGGAAGCGGAGATGGACCGGCAGATGAAGCTCACCGAACCGATCTTGCGTCACATGATTTTGCGCCGCGATGAAAAGTGATCGGGTCTAAGTTCCTGGCATGGGGAGGTATTTGGACATGGTGAACAAAGTGTTATTGGTCGGACGCTTGTGTACGGACCCGGAGTTGAAATACACTCCAAGCGGCGTCGCGGTGGCGAACTTCCGCGTAGCGGTAGATCGCCAATTTCTCAATCAACAGGGCGAACGCGAGACTGATTTCATCGACATCGTCATCTGGCGTCAGCAAGCGGAATTCGTGAACAACTATATCACGAAAGGCCGGCTGGTGCTGGTGGAAGGCCGGCTGCAGGTACGCCAGTGGCAGACGGCCGATGGGCAGCGGCGGCGGAACACCGAGGTGGTCGCGGATCATATCCGCCCTCTCGACCGCCCGCGCGAGCCGCGGGAAGCCGGCGTTGCCGAACCGAACGGCGTTGCCGCTCCGGCAGCGGCGCGCAGCGGCGGCGGTGGAATGAACACGCGCGAAGAGCTTCCACCGGATGACGCGCCGGGGGATTTCGACGTGCCGGATATCACCGATCCGTTCGCTGATCAGTAAACCGATCGGAACGAATGCGGGATATCCTCTGCTGATCGACAACAACTGACGTCCTTAATGGGCGTCCGGAAATAACCTGTCGCCCGGATATCGGCGGCAAAATTGAGGAGAGACAAATGGCCTCTGCTGAAAATCAACCACGCGCGGCCAAGGGACCCGGTGGGCGCACGTTTCGTCGAACGCGCCCGAAGGTCTGCCAGTTTTGCGTGGATAAAGTGAAAACGCTCGATTATAAGGAAACAGGCCGTCTGCGGCAGACGGTAACCGAGCGTGGTAAAATCAAGCCGCGCGGGCAGACCGGCACGTGCGCCAGACATCAGCGCATGATAGCCGCCGCCGTAAAACGCGCGCGCAACATGGCGCTGCTGCCCTATGTGGCGGATTGAGCCTGCTCTTCGCCCCGCCCAATCGGCGGGGCATTTTTTTGCCTGAGAGCTTGCTTTGTGGGATGAATTGGTGGATGGGTGGATGGGTGATTTTGTCGGACTGATCGGACATGTCTGATTCCGACCGGTCCGACACCCAATCATCCAATAACGCTGAGAACGGAGAGAATATGCGAACCCCTTTGATTGCCGGGAACTGGAAGATGAACATGACCATCGCTGACGGCGCGGCGCTGGCGCGGACCCTGAAGGACGCCCTGCGCGGCGTGACCGGCGCCGACGCGGCGGTGTGCCCGCCTTTCACGCTGCTGAAGCCCATCGCCGACGCTCTCGGCGACGGCAATATTTTCCTGGGCGCCCAGGATATGCTCTGGGAAGAGAAGGGCGCCTACACCGGGCAGATTTCCGGCCTCATGCTGCGCGATGTCTGTTGCAGCTACGTTATCATCGGCCACTCCGAACGCCGTGGACGCTTCGGCGCTGTCCCGTCCGGCTGGAGCGACGAGCTGCTGCTTGCCTTCGGCGATAACGATGAAGTGGTCAACCGCAAGGTACACGCGGCGTTCAAATACGAGCTGACGCCCATCATGTGCTGCGGCGAGACTATCGGCGAGCGCGAGCGCGGCATCACCGATGAGGTGGTATCCAGCCAGATTCGCGCCGGCCTGAACGACCTTTCCGCCGGGCAGGTGGCGGGCATGGTTATCGCCTACGAGCCGGTGTGGGCCATCGGCACCGGCAAAGTATGCGAGCCGCCGGAGGGCAACCGCGTGATCGGCGTCATCCGCGGCACGGTGCGCGAGATGTTCGGCAGCGCGGCCGAGCAGGTGCGCATCCAATACGGCGGCAGCGCCACCCCGGAGAACATCGCCGAAATCATGGCGCAGCCGGAGATCGACGGCGCGCTGGTCGGCGGCGCCTCGCTGAAACCCGGCTTCGCCGATATGGTGAAGGCCGCGGCGCAGGCAAAAAAGTAATGCTTACCGCCAGCTCGCGCATATAGAGTTCGTAGTAGCGTCGCCAGACGCGTCGTTAACAGGCAAGCTTACCTGAAGACGGCGCGTCTGGCGGCGCTACCACGAATGCTGTTTCATTGCATCAAAACTGACGAATGCGCGTATAATAAGCTGACAACAGGTGATCAATATACGAATTGGAGGTTCTCCATGCGCTATTCTCTTCTCACCGGCGCGCTGCTGGCGGTACTCGCTCTCTTCTCATGGGCCGCCCCGGCGCGCGCGCAGATTCCTTTCGACGTCACGGCGTTGATGCAGGATATCAATCAAGGCATCACTCAGATGACCCAGGATATGCTCGCCGACAACCGGGTCGCCGAACTGAAAGACCAGGGGCTGATCGTGGCGCCGCTTCAGGCCAATATCCCCGATGCCGATGAAGGGGACGGGGATGACTTCATCGGCTTCCTCACCGTCTGGGCGCAGGAGAAGATGCTGACCGCCATGATTCGCCAGGATGAGGATGCCCACTTCGCGGTTCTCGACCGAGTTATGCTGGAGGCGATTTTACAGGACAATAATCTGGCGCCCGAGTCGCTGCACAATCCTCGGCAATGGCCGGTCATCGGCAAGGCGGCGAACGCGCAATATATACTCACCGGCAGTTTCAGCGTGGCGCCGATGACTGAAAAGCCGCTGCAACTGGCCATCTCCGTGACCGCCCGCATCGTCAACCTGGAAACCGGCAGGGGGATAGCGGCCGGCACCTTCGATATCGTCTTCAAACAGCCCGAGCCCGCTTTCGGCATCGAGCAGTGAGTCGGGGGTGTTCTCATGCGAATTATATTCATTCTGACCGGCGCGCTGCTGCTGCCGGCAATCGCCCTTGCACAGCCGGACTTGTTGCCGCCGCCACCGCCGCCGAACCAGCCGCAACAGGCACAGGTGCTGGTGGAGATCATGCAGGCGGCCGATGCGGCCATCACCGCAATGGTGAAGGATACGCTGGCGTCGAAGCGGTTGGAGAAGATTGCCGGTGAAAGATTGATCGTCGCGCCTTTCACACTGCTAATGCCGGGTGGCGGCGATGACGGATTTATCACGTTCGTAGTCTCCTGGATGCGGGAAAAGACGACGAACGCAATGATCCAGGAGGATGTCGTCGACCATTTCGCGGTCATCGACCGCGTCTTCATCGATAAAGCGATCCGCGAGAAAAAGCTGGATGCCAAAGCCCTCGCCGATCCGGCGAATTGGCCGGCAATCGGCCAGGCTACCGGCGCGAAATATATGGTCACCGGTTCCATTGGCATACTTCCGCTCGCGGAAAATCCATTATCGCTGTCCTTCTCGTTAACCGCCCGCATTATCAACGTGGAAGACGGAAGAGCCGTCGCCGCCGGTGACGCCGATTTCATCTATCTTGAAAACTGATTCAACTGACCATTTGTATCGGGTATTGCCGTAACCGGCACGATTAAGGTATGCTGATAACCGATCACTTCGAAGGAGATTTCAATGCGCGTTATCTTGTTGAGTTTGCTGCTGTTACTGGCATTTGCGCTGGCCGGCGCGGTGGAGAACCAGGCATTCCTGGGCATATTCGCCGAAACGAGCATGCAAAAAACCGTCGGCATGCCGGATATGTCGGAGATGTTGAAGAACCTGCCCGCCGGTGTTCCGCTTCCCGCCGGCATGGCAATACCGGGCCTTCCAAAACGCCTGCTCACCGTGCGGTTATGGTCGCCGAATATAGCCGCGAAAAACGCAATAGCTAACCTGAACATACCTGTTGGTTTGAAACTGGGCCGAACCCTCAACCTCGAGCTGTATCGGCCTGCCGCCGTGCAGGGACGGAACCAGGGAGGCGCCGGCGTGGTGGATCCCGGTCAGATACCCGACTTCACCATCATGCGCTACTGGGGCTCCTCGCCCACCGTCAAGCCGGGGCAGCCGGAGGTGATCACGTTCAAGGATTTGCCCCCGATCGAGCAGGACGCGGCCCGCGAGCAGGCGAACAAGCAGAGCGAGTATTATTACAAGCCGAACTGGACCACCGGCTACTGGCCCACGCAAAAACAGCCCGGCAATATCCAGCCGGATGCCGTGCTTACCGGACATTACGCCCTTACCACCAATTACACCGGCAATGTCGAGATCGACGTGCCGGAGACGGTGAAAATTCTCGATCCCATCGAATTTTCTAGTCCGAAGCTCGATACTAAAATCGACTTCACCAAACCGATAGTCTTCCACTGGAAAACCATCCCCGGCGTGCTGGGCTACCACGCCTATATCACCGGCATGAAGGGGCAGAACACGCTTATCACCTGGACTTCGTCGGAGATCAAGAATTTCGATAACTTCGGCTGGGATTACATGCAGATGAGCGATGTGCTGAAGAACGTGCAGACGACCGCCATGATGGGTGGAGACCGCACCGAGGTGATCGTGCCCGCCGGCATCTTCGCCGATTGCGACATGGTCAATTTCATGATGATCGGCTACGGCACCGGCGTCGCCCTCCCGGAAGGCCAGCCCATCCCGCGCGTGCAGACGAAAACCAACATCTCCATCATGCTCGGCGGCAAGCTCATGGAGGAAAAGATGGGCGATATGAATTTCGATATGGGCGCCGAAGACGAGTAAGTTCCAAGTTCCTGTTCCCGGTTCGCGCGAATGCCGGGCCGCTGTTTATTGTGCGATTCTTTCGTCATGGCAGCGGTTGCCGGGGAGGTCGGGTTGGGGATACACGAACCGCGCTGTAGCCGCATCCCTTTACGGGTGCGCATGCGGCTTGTAAAAAATCCGGATTAGCGCACGAGCACAAAATAGTGAGAAGGGAGCCGCTGCCATGGCGGAGGAGGAAACACGAGAGATCACCGCGCTGGAGCAGAGTTATGCCTCCGGCCCATTCCGCGGATTGACGCCGAACGTCATCCGGCTGGGATGGGTCTCTTTCTTCGCGGATATTTCCTCGGAGATGCTCTATCCGCTCATTCCCCTATTCCTGACCATTCCGGTCGCCCTTGGCGGGCTAGGCGCGCCGGTAGCGGTGGTAGGCATTATCGAAGGCGTTGCGGAAGCGACGGCCAGCCTGCTGCGCACGGTTTCGGGCCGCCTGTCCGATCTTTCCGGCCGGCGAAAGCCGTATGTCTTCTTCGGGTATCTCATTTCCGCGGCGGCTAAACCGCTGATCGCCGTGGCATCGATCGTGCTAGGTTGGCCGCTGGTGCTGATCGCGCGGGTGGCGGACCGCTTTGGGAAGGGACTGCGCTCGAGCCCGCGCGACGCGCTGCTGGCGGATTCGGTAAGCCAGGCCTTTCGCGGTCGCGCCTTCGGCTGGCACCGGGCGATGGACACCGCCGGCGCGGTGCTCGGTCCGCTGGCGGCGCTGGTATTCGTGCTCCAATTCCATGGCGCGGTGCCGCGGGAAATTTTTTACTATGCCTTCATCCCCGGCGTCCTCGGCGCCTTGCTGGTGCTGCTTGCGCGCGAGAGACGGCGCCCGCCGCAGGTCAAGGAGGCGCCGAAGATCGCCTTCGGCGCGCTGCCGTCGGCCTTCCGCGGCTACCTGATCGCCTGGGGCGCATTTGCATTGGCGAATTCCAGTGACGTGTTCCTCATCCTGCGCACGAATCAGCTCCTTGGTCTCAAAGATCCCATCGACGCTCTGCCGATTACCATCGGGTTATATATACTCTACAACATCATCTACGCCGCCGCCAGCCCGTATCTCGGCCACCTCTCCGACGTGCTGGGCCGCAAGCGCGTGCTGATCGGCGGGCTGCTCGTTTTCGCGCTGGTCTACCTCGGTTTTGCCTTCGCGACGTCGCTCTGGCACCTGGTTGCCCTCTTCGCCGTCTACGGCCTTTACATCGCCGCCACCGACGGCGTGGGCAAGGCGCTGGCGGTGGACCTGGTGCCGGACAACATCCGCGCCAGCGCCCTCGGCCTGCTCGGCACGGTGAACGGCGTCGCGATCCTCGCCGCCAGCAGCATTGCCGGCATCCTGTGGACCGCCGTCGGCCCCTGGGCCGCCTTCGCCTACGGCGCGCTGGGCGCGTTGCTCGGCAGCCTGCTGCTCACCCGCGTCCGTACCAGGCATGCATCCGAAGCATCGTAGATTGGTGAATATACAAATCGTATAAAATGTATATTTTGCCCGATGATGTGGTATACTGTCCATATCCAACTGGGGGAGGGGAAGCGATATGGTAACGACGAGTGCAACGAAGGCGAGAGCCGAATTCGCGGATTTGCTCAACAAGGTGATTTACAACCACCAGCCGGTCATCATCAAGCGGCATGGCAAGCCCTGTGCGGCAATTGTACCGATAAATACCCAGGAATCGATAGAAAAGTTATATGAATATGTAGGTATAGATTCAGTTTTGAAAACACTGGAAGATGAGCGCAATGGCATAGAACCGTATTCGTTCGAGGAAGTGATGCGTCACCTGGGCTTGGAAGGTTATAAGGCAGAGCCTGAAGAAAAATAGTAACGGTATCTATAGAAAGGTCATATTGTTGTGGCAGCAATCGCTTTCGGTAAGATAGCGAATGACGATTTATATCGTCTTTCGGTAGTGTCAGAACAAACAGCATTTCGGTTGATGATGCGCCTTTATTCGTGGGCAAATCGCACTCCGCCAATCCCGGACGGATCAGAGCGTTTTGGATTCTCGCTGTCATCAGTATATCAAATCAAATGTAAGGTTGATAACCGGGAATTCTTTGTCATTTTCATTTATCCGCATGGCATGCGGAAACAGTTCATGGTTGTCAATGTCAATGCATTAGACGAACCTGAACTGGAGCCGAGTGATGATATGAGTGAAAACGATATCTACGACCTCGATAACTGAAGTGTAATCACAAACCACCAATACTTCCTTTGCCACTCTTCTGTTCGCCTCAAAAAACAAGTATAATAGGTTGCCATGTCCCGATCATTCCATCTCGTCAGTCCGTTCGGTCCCAGCGGTGATCAGCCGCGGGCTATCGACAAGCTCGTCGAAGGCCTGGAGCGGGGCGACCGCATGCAGACGCTGCTGGGGGTGACGGGGTCGGGCAAGACCTTCACCGTCGCCAACGCCATAGCGCGGGTGAACAGGCCGGCGCTGGTCATCGCGCCGAACAAGACGCTGGCGGCGCAGCTCTGCGAGGAGTATCGTGCGTTCTTCCCGGAGAACGCGGTCGAATATTTCGTCAGCTACTACGACTATTACCAGCCGGAAGCCTACATCCCGCAGAGCGACACCTACATCGAGAAGGACTCCGCCATCAACGAGGAGATCGACCGCCTGCGCCACTCCGCCACCCAGGCTGTGCTCGAGCGCCGCGACGCGATCGTGGTGGCCTCGGTCTCCTGCATCTACGGATTGGGGTCGCCGGAAGACTACCAGAAGATGTCCGTCCAGCTCGCGGTGGGCGAGGACTACGAGCGCAACGAAATACTGCGCCGCCTGGTGGACCTGCAGTTCAAGCGTAACGACATCAATCTGGAGCGCGGCACTTTCCGGGTGCGCGGCGACGTGCTGGAAGTGCATGCGGTGGATACCAAGCAGGTCACCCGTGTTGAGATGTTCGGCGATACCATCGAGCGCATCACCATCATCGATCCGCTCACCGGCGAAGTGCTGGAGGAGCCGGAGCAGACCGCCATCTTCCCGGCTACTCACTACGCCACCGACCCGGAGAAGGTAGAGGAGGCGCTGCAGGCCATCGAAGCGGAGCTGCAGGAG